>ERZ1027243.26-NODE-26-length-63473-cov-15.671623_pt1 | contig 63473 bp, 48 predicted proteins | sample MGYA00519243_ERZ1027243 | MGnify/ENA primary metagenome ERZ1027243 (study PRJEB26926, sample SAMN06164727) | human gut metagenome | biome: ENVO:00009003; feature: ENVO:2100002; material: ENVO:00002003 | host: Homo sapiens | place: USA | collected 2012 ...
GAAAGCTGAAAGTTGGCAAGAGAAAGGAGACTCCGAAGGATAGAGAGTTTTTCCTAATGAACGGGGAACAAGACGATATTCAGATTCATCCAGACTCAGAAATGATGATGGTGATGAGCCATGAAGAATTGCTCCAAACGATACAGTATCGTGAGTTTGTGGACAGTAGAGGGGAGTTTGCCATCATCAAGCTTCCTGATGGAAAGATGACGGTAGTGAACCGACAAGGAGAACAAGTCTTGGAGCCAGGCGATTACTATGACATGAAACTGTTGGATGGCAACATCCTGTTCTACCGACATCGCAGAAAGGAGGTCTGCTATTATGACCTGTTGTCTGGAGCTATTATTGACGATGGTCCCAATGTTTACGATGTTCCAAAGGTGGTTACGCTAGAAGGTTGGGAGTTCATCAAATATGGAGATGTTTATATGTCTCGCACCTACGAACATTTCTCTTGGCCATATTGCCCTTCCAAATATGACCTGTTCAATTTTGGGGATTACCTGATATATCGTTATAATTATTTAGTAGATAGTGGTTGCCAGGAATGGTACTATTATGAAGGAGGCAATGGCTTGATGATGAAGGCTACTATAGATAGTAATCGAGTATGTTTCTTGCGTGGTGATTATGAACATGTGTATTGGATGTGTGCCACTCTTCGTTGTGGTTGTATCGTGGTTATGGACAGCAAGCAGGACTACTACCTGGTGGATTCATATTTGAAGAAGACCTATATTGGATGCAATAACCCAAAGAATGAAAATGAAGATCTTCATATTGTAATGCCTCGCCTTGGCAAGAAATACTATGATGAGATGATGTTACAGGAGAAGAAAAAGGAAGCAAACGAGATGCTTCTTTTGCATGAGAAGTCAGAAGCAGGACATGTGGAATTATATCAGGCAGGAAAGAAATGGGGCATAAAAGTGGATGGCAGAGTTGTCGTGCCACCCCTTTATCGCAGCATAGCGCAACCTGTTGGTGCCTATTGTGCCTTTGAAGAGATTCCAAGATATTGGGGTATTATGACCTTAAAAGGCAAGGTGATAGTTGATGCCAAATATGAGAAGGTCGAGATTCGTGATGGAGGGATCGCCGTGGTAACTGATATCACGGGGAAAACACAGACCATCTATCTGAAATGATCTATTATAGGGGGCGTCAGTCTGAGAATATTAACAAAAAAGAGTGTGTCATGAATTTATGATACACTCTTTTTTTTATTCTGTTTAATTACATCTTCTTTATCCGTTTGCGATATTTCCGAAGAAATCGAATGAGGCATCCCAATCCTTCCAGACTGGCTCTCTGCCCAATTCCTTCAATCTCGCATTGATTACCTTGGCGGTACGCTCATCGCTTACGGTGAACTGCTCCAATGCCTGAGGATAGGTATGATAACCGCCAGGATTTACCTTTGATTCTGCCGACATGGTGGTGACACCCAGTGTTGCCATGTTGTCACGGATGTAGGCTGGCTCACGGGTAGAGTAGGAGATATCTACATCGTGGTCGAAGATACGCATGGCGAAAGTTGCCTGTGCCAACTGCTTATCGGTCATGAAGCAGTTTGGCTGGAAACCTTCGTTCTGTGCAGGGCGCATACGAGGGAAGTTCACGCTGTACTTGGTCTTCCAGTAATGCTTCTGCAGGTAGCGTAGGTGATGAGCCATCATCACTACATCCGTGCGCCATTCCTTCTCCAAGCCGATGAGCACACCCATACCGATGGAATGGACACCTGCCATACCCATGCGGTCGAAACCATCGCAGCGCCACTCAAACTTGCTCTTCATGCCACGTGGGTGGTAGAGCTTGTAGTGCTCGTGGTTGTAGGTCTCCTGGAAACAGATGACGCCGTTCATACCATGGTCGGCGAGGGTCTTGTAATCCTCTGTAGAGAGCGGCATTACCTCTATCTTCACGTTAGAGAAATACTTCTTGGCGATGTCGATTGCCTTGGCAAGATATGGGGTGCCAGCCTTGGCTGGGTTCTCGCCCGTAACGAGAAGGATGTTCTCGAATGGAGCCAGCTGCTTGATGGCTTTATACTCGTTCTCAATCTGCTCTGGGGTGAGGATGGTACGAGCCATCGGATTCTCACGATGGAAACCGCAATACACGCAGGAGTTAGAGCATGAATTGGTGATGTAGAGAGGAATGAACATCGACATGGTCTTGCCGAAGCGCTCCTCGGTATATTTGCGGGAAAGACGCGCCATTACCTCCAAGTATGGCTCGGCTGCAGGTGAAATCAGCGCCATGAAGTCGTTCACATCGCAATGGTCCTTGGCAAGGGCACGACGCACATCATTATCGGTCATTCGAGCTATTCGCTCCGTGGTCTCCTCCCAACTGATATTCTTTAATTCGTCTGAAAACATTTTCTTACTTTTTAAACTTTCTCAAATCGTGTGTCAACTTGGCTGCACAGAAGTTTGGACCACACATGGTGCAGTACTCACCATCTGTATGACCTGCCTCCTCGAAATACTTCAAGGCGAGCTCTGGGTCGAGAGAGAGGTGGAACTGGTCTCTCCAGCGGAACTCGAAGCGTGCCTTGGAGAGGGCGTTGTCGCGGATGGTTGCACCTGGATGACCCTTTGCCAAATCGGCTGCATGAGCGGCAATCTTATAGGTTACCACACCTGTGCGCACATCTTCCTTGTTAGGTAAGGCGAGGTGCTCCTTAGGTGTTACATAGCAGAGCATGGCGGTGCCGAGCCATGCAATCTGGGCGCCACCGATGGCTGATGTGATGTGGTCGTAACCTGGAGCGATATCGGTAACCAATGGGCCGAGGGTGTAGAATGGTGCCTCGTGACAGTGGTCGAGCTGGCGCTCCATGTTCTCCTTGATCTTCTGCAATGGCACGTGACCAGGACCCTCGATGAATGCCTGCACGTTCTTGTCCCAGGCACGGGTAACAAGCTCGCCCATGGTATCCAACTCGGCAAACTGGGCTGCATCGTTGGCATCGGCAATACAGCCTGGGCGCAGACCATCGCCCAATGAGAGGGCTACGTCGTACTGTGCCACGATGTTGCAGATGTCGTCGAAGTGCTCATAGAGGAAGCTCTCCTGGTCGTGATAGAGACACCACTTGCTCATGATACTACCGCCACGGCTCACGATTCCGCAGAGACGGCTATCGGCGAGATGCACGTTGTGACGACGGATGCCGGCATGGATGGTGAAGTAGTCAACACCCTGCTCGCACTGCTCGATGAGGGTATCACGGAATACCTCCCAGTTCAAATCCTCTACCTTGCCGTTTACCTTCTCCAAAGCCTGGTAGATAGGCACGGTTCCTACCGGTACAGGACAGTTGCGCACAATCCATTCACGGGTTTCGTGGATGTTGTCGCCGGTAGAGAGGTCCATCAATGTATCGCCTCCCCACTTGCAAGACCATACAGCCTTATCTACCTCTTCCTCGATGCTGGAGGTAGTGGCAGAATTACCGATGTTGGTATTGATCTTCACGAGGAAGTTGCGGCCGATGATCATCGGTTCGCTCTCCGGGTGGTTGATGTTGGCAGGAAGAACGGCACGTCCGCGTGCAATCTCATCACGCACATACTCAGGAGTGATATGGGTATCGATGCCCAACTCCTGGCAGTTCATGTTCTCGCGGATAGCTACGTACTCCATCTCTGGAGTGATGATGCCAGCCTTGGCGTAAGCCATCTGGGTGATGTGCTTGCCAGCCTGAGCACGGCGAGGCAACTGGATGTGCTCGAAGCGGAGGTGGTCAAGGCTATGGTCAGCAAGGCGCTGCTTGCCATACTCGCTGGTAACCTCCTTGAGCTGCTCGGTATCGTTGCGGTCGAGAATCCACTGCTCGCGCATTCTTGGCAAGCCTTTCTTCAAATCTACCTGATAGTTAGGGTCGCTGTAAGGACCGCTGGTATCGTAGATGTAAACCGGAGCGTTTGGCTCAGTATGAGGAATGCCGCGCTCATCCTTCACAACAGTAGGAGTGAGGTTAACCTTGGTCATTCCAACCTTGATCTGTGGGAAGAGTTTTCCCTGCATATACGCCTTTTCTCTCTGGGCGTAAGCTTTCTTATCGTTTGGCATAATTTTTTTAAGGTAAAAAGGTAAAAGGGTAAAAAGGTAAAAAGAGCGTTCTTGCTTCTTTGCCTTCATCCTTCATGCCTTTTATTATCTATATTATAATTAATCGTTGAGGAATGCGGTGAGAGGAGAACTTGCCTCAGCACAATCGCTGATGGCTCCGAGACCTGCCTCGTAAGCACGGCGACCGCATACTACTGCTTCCTTGAATGCCTTAGCCATTTCTACAGGATCACCGGCAACGGCGATAGCTGTGTTAACCAGGCAAGCGCTGGCACCCATCTCCATAGCTTCGGCAGCGTGGCTAGGTGCACCGATACCTGCATCTACTACAACTGGAACAGTAGCCTGCTCGATGATGATCTGCAGGAAGTCCTTCATTCTCAATCCTTTGTTAGTACCGATAGGTGCAGCAAGTGGCATCACGGTAGCAGCACCAGCCTCTTCGAGGTGCTTGCAGAGGGTAGGGTCTGCCTGGCAATATGGCAATACCACGAAACCGAGTTTTACCAGTTTCTCGGTAGCCTTCAGCGTCTCGACAGAGTCTGGAAGAAGATAGCGAGGGTCTGGGTGGATTTCGAGCTTGAGCCAGTTGGTTCCAAAAGCCTCGCGAGCCATCTGTGCTGCGAAGACAGCCTCCTCGGCGTTGCGCACGCCACTGGTGTTAGGAAGGAGCTGGATATTTGGGTTCTGCACAATATGAGAGAGCAGGTCGTCCTGCTTGTCTTCGAGTTCGATACGTTTCATAGCAACAGTAACCATTTCTGTTTCTGATGCTTTGATGGCTTCAGCCATGAGGGCATTGTTGTTAAACTTTCCTGTGCCCAAGAAGAGGCGTGAGTTAAACTCTCTGCCTGCGATTACTAATTTTTCCATAGTTTTATTATAGAGTTGTTATTTTTGTTTTCATTTCTGTAGGAAAAGTACTTTTGGGTGATTCTTTTCCGCAGTATTCTGGGACCGTTATCCTCCGCAGAACGCTTTTACGATAACGATGTCTGCTCCTTCTGCGATGATTGTGTTTTCCCATTCATCACGAGGCACCATTTCGTTACTGATAGCTACTGCAACTCCTGTAGCTGGCAAATCGAGTTCCTGGGCTAACTCCCTGATGGTTTTAGCCTGTGTCTCGGTCTCTTTGTTGTTGATAGTTACTTTCATATTCTGTTCGTTTTATATGATGAATAATCCGTTTGTTTACGCTTTTCTATCGCCCGAAAGCGATGATAAGCAAATATGTAATCAAACACGGTGAACTTCCAGATGAAAGCCTTAAGAGAAAGAATAAAGCGCTATCAAATATCCCTGCGACAGCATTACCTGCATCAGGTTCTATGGGTATCATCTCAGCCGAATCTTTCAGCACCCCGTGATAATCGCTTGCAAAAGTAATGATAATATCGGAAAAGCAATAGAATTTCAAAAATATTTATGCTAAATTAACGCAGAATGCACCTTTCGCTTTACTGGTGTTTCTTTCTGCAATCCGGGCATTCGCCTTTGATGACAAAGGAAATAGAGTGGGGGTAAAAGCCTTCGGGCAGCTCGAAACTTGGAATATGGATATCCTCCATACAGAAGGAACGCTGGCAAGATTCGCAGTAGAAATGAATATGCCCGTCGTGATGATCGCAAGCCCCTTTTTCTTCGCAGAGTTCGTAGCAGAGTACGCCTCGCCCATCTTCGAAGGCATGTACCACATCATGTTCCAGAAAGAGGGTAAGGGTACGGAAGATGCTCGACTTGTCCATCGAAACCATCTTTCGTTCCAGATTGCTCAGACTCTGCGGGTTCTGTTCGCCCATCAGGGTCTTCATTACGAGTATGCGGTTGGCTGTTGGCCGAATGCCTTTCGATTCCAGCCTGCTGATCATATCTTGTGAGTTCATCGTTTCTTCTTTTTAAAATCTTTACTAACCGGTTGCAAAGATACAAAAAAAGCGTGTAAGTATGGTAACTTACACGCTTTTTCTTTATTTAAACGTAATTACTTTTTGCTTTCAATCTAGTTTATGCCGCAGCATGAAGGGATTGGAACCCTTATACGCAAGCACAACCACGGCTTCTGTTCAAAGCCTCACCATACATTTCCATTGCGGTCATGTAATTTGCAAGAATAGCCTTCAAGGCCTTCTTGATGTTTGCATACATTGTTTTCATAATCGTTATCCTTTTTTAAAAAATTAATACTTGGCATTTCTGCCATTTTCTTTTTCCTTTTGTTCATGAACGGTGGTCAATTTTACTTGCCCATCTCCATGTTGTTGTTTACATTTACAGCCTTGGCAATCATAGCTGCCACAACTGTAAGAATCATTACTGTCGTCATCATAATTTGTTTCCTTTCTTTCTTTGTGGAGCCTCCATGTGAGGTCTCCTGTTTTACATTATCCTTTTACAATCTCACTGTTTTCTGGTGCAAAGGTAATGCCTTTTTCTTGAATATCTGTCACAAAGACATGACAAAATGATGAAAAAGGGGCTTTTTTTGATACACGTCAACTAAACAGCAATGGCGGCTTGATATACGTCAAGCCGCCATGCTGTCATATTGAGAAATGTGTCATATTTCTTATGTTTCTTCGGATTTCTGATGCTAGATCAGTTCCAGAATCTTGTCGAGAATCTTTTCTACGGTTGAAGAATCGGTTGCTTCATCGAGTTTTTGGTTGATTTTCTCTTCCAGTTTCTTGCTTACCTTGTCGGCAGCCTGATCCATGGCCTGGTTTGCCTTGTCTTCCAGTTTTTTCTGAACAGAAGCGCCCAGTCCGTCTTCTTCTGAACCATCGCTGTTATTATCGCTTACCGAAGGGGATTCATCGGTTGATGAACTGGTGGTTTCTTCTATCTGCAGATTGTCGGCACCTTCCAGCGCCTTCACCATATCATCAGCATTCATCGTGTAAACGCTGCCAAGGATTCCGAAGCTTACGGTGTGCTGCTTGCCATTAAACTCAACGGTTCCCTTAGAGCATACGATATAGTTGTGGTATTCGAAGAGCTGGTTCATCACTTCATCGATAGCGCTTCCTGCCATCATCTTGGCAATGGAACGGATGCTTTGGGTGAAGAAGTTGTTATCACTAGTTTCTGTAGCCTTGTCGATAGCCTTGGCTGCCTCAGTCTTTACCTTTTCTTTGTGGGCATCAGGTCCTGGATTGGTTATGGCGAAAACCAGGAAGAGAAGTACGATAAGACCTAAGATGATTTTCCAGAGGGTCTTGCTCGATTTTTTCTTTTCCGGTTCCTGTCTGTAGCCCTGGTTCATTGCTGCGCCGTGCTGAAAGCCTTGCTGGTAAGCTTCCTGCTGTGCCTGCTGGAAACCCTGCTGGTTTGCAGCCTGAAAGTTTGCTGCTTCTGTCCCGTTGTTGCCGGCTGCATCTGCTGATGTTCCTTCTGCATTTTCTTTGTTAGCATTAGCCTTGATAGCTTCTACAGTTTCAAGAACAGTCTTCAGTTCTGCTATTTTCCAAGCTGGAGTCCAGTCTTTCATGCCTTGTGCCCAAACAAGGGTCTCGGGTGTGATAGCCTTCTGGACGAGTTGCTCCAGGCTGAATGGACCCGCTTGCTGTCCGTTATTCTCAATGATAAAATATTCCATCATGTATTCTTTTATATAATATTTTTCTTAAAAGCCAATAAGGAGTTTCTTTCACTCTTCATTGCTTATTAGTGTGTAGCTTTCCACCAACCGGTTTTCTCTCTGCCCTTGATAGCTACGCTGTGCTGGCTAGGGTCGGAGATGGAAAGACCGCAATAATTTTTCACTTTAAAGGTTGTACCTCTATAACTCATTAACCCTGTATAAGCCTGTTCGGTATGAGCAGCAGCTTTGATAGTGAGTTTCATCTGTGAAGTATATTTGTCTTTCAGATAGCCGCTCGGAACAAGACTGTCTATGTATACACTCATATCGTAGAAGAGGTTGGGAGAGAAACCATCCAAAGGCTGTATGGAATCGAGCGGAACGGATGATGAGAGGGTATATTTGCTATTGATTTCCTTCATCACTTGGGCTAGATTGTCCATCTGTCTGCAGTCGATGGCCGCCATATTGCAGAATGGATCGCTACTGTTCTTGTAGAAATTGACAACTCCGTTGACAAATCCTGAGTAGTTGGGTGCAGAACTGTTGAGGTAACTCCATATGGTTTTGTATGGAACGCCGGCTCCCATTACTTCGCTACTTGAACTGATCATGAAATTAGTGACGTCTTTCAGTTCGTATGCAGTCTCTACATTGCCCATATAGCATGCATCGAAGAGAATGTATTGCATCTTGGTGCCGCTGAGTTTGATTCCTTCGGCAAGGGTAGGAACGTCGAGAGCGTTTTCTTCTAAACTTACGCTTCCGAAGAAACGGGTGATAGGTTTGTTGGGATCGGGACCATACTGTATTCCGCTGAAATTGCCGGTAGCGGTAGGGTAGCTGGTGCTTCCTTTCTGAGCAAAACCGGCATTAGGTCTTGCCATATAAGGATAGTTTACCCAATCGCTTTTGTAGGTCCATCCGCAGCCATGAGCTCCGATGATGAGCGAATAATTCAGGGCTTCAGCACGGCGTTTCACCTCATTCAGAATCTCTGCAAATCCTTCTGCTGTAGTATATGTAGCTTCATCGTATGTTTTCAAAGTGTCGCGAATTACGGTTTTCGTATTGCCGTCATATTGAAGATCTATAAGATAGCTCTTCCTGTAATTCTGGCTCATGAAGACTATTACACGCGAATTATTCAAGCCTTTCTTGGCAACAATACCTTCGCAGATACTGTCAACGTTGTTTTCCAAAAAACTTGTGAGACCGGAAGTGTTGGTTCCACCCGTCCAAGGATAGAAGACGAAGATTGTCTGCTTATTGACGCTTTCTACATCAATAGCTTCATCGCCACAACTGGTGAAAGTTGCTGCTAGAGATAGCGTACATATAAATAAGGTGAAAAGCTTCTTGATCATGTTTCTCTTGAAAATATGAAATGTTAAGTGTGAAATGCTAAGTTCTTACACTTAACATTCCGCACTTAACATGATAAATATTAAACTATTATTTCTTCTTGAGTTCCTCGATGGTTGCCTTGAGGGCAGCAATCTTCTCAACAGAGTCGCTTTCCTTCTTGCGCTCCAGGGCTACTACCTTCTCAGGTGCGTGAGCTACGAAGTTCTCGTTGCTGAGCTTCTTGCGTACGCCCATCAGGAAGCCTTCCAAGTGCTTGAGCTGAGCCTCTGCCTTCTCAATCTCGGCAGCTACGTCGATCAGGTCGCCCAATGGTACGGCAAACTCGTCGGTACCTACCATGAAGCTTGACGCATCGGCACTCTTCTCTGCGATGACCTCAATCTTATCAAGGTTCGCCATCTTCAGCGTTACGTCGTTGTAAGCCTCGAAATCGTTCTTGCCTACTACCTGGAGAGACAACTGTTCCTTCTGGGCAATGTTCTTCTGGTTGCGAACGGTACGAACACCGGCGATAATCTGCTTCACAGCCTCAATGTCGGCTGCCAACTTCTGCTCCTCGGTTGTAGGTGCAGGAATATCCAGCTTCTCGCGCATGATGCTCTCGCCATCCTTGCGGTCGTAGATGTGCTGCCACAATTCCTCGGTGATGAATGGCATGAATGGATGCAACATCTTCAGGAGGGCATCGAAGAAGCGGAGGGTAGCGTCGTAGCTCTTCTGGTCGATAGGCTGGCCGTAAGCTGGCTTCACCATCTCCAGGTACCAGGATGAGAACTCATCCCAGAACAGCTTATATACAGTCATCAATGCCTCAGAGATACGGTAGTCCTTAAACTGCTTCTGCATCTCCTCGTTCACCTCCTTGAGCTTGGCATCAAACCACTTCACGGCGATTTCTGCACTCTTAGGCTGCTCGATATCTGCAGTTTCCCAACCCTTCACGAGGCGGAAGGCATTCCAGATCTTATTGTTGAAGTTACGTCCCTGCTCGCAGAGGCTCTCGTCGAAGAGAATGTCGTTGCCTGCTGGAGCACTGAGCATCATACCCATACGAACACCATCGGCACCAAACTTGTCAATCAGAACCAGTGGGTCTGGTGAGTTGCCGAGACTCTTGCTCATCTTGCGGCCGAGCTTATCGCGAACGATACCTGTGAAATATACGTGCTTGAATGGCATCTTGCCACGATACTCGTAGCCAGCCATGATCATACGTGCTACCCAGAAGAAGATGATATCCGGACCAGTTACGAGGTCGGAAGTAGGGTAGTAGTAGTTGATCTCCTCATTGTCAGGATGCTCGATACCATCAAACAGAGAGATAGGCCACAACCATGAAGAGAACCAGGTGTCGAGGCAGTCGCTCTCCTGCTCAAGATCCTCAGCCTTGATGTTGGCGTTCTTCTCCTGAGCGAGCTTCAGAGCCTCCTCTGCAGTCTCAGCTACCACGAAATCCTTCTTGCCGGCATTGTCGAAGTAGTAAGCTGGGATGCGGTGACCCCACCAGAGCTGGCGGCTGATACACCAGTCCTTGATGTTCTCCAACCAGTGGCGATAGGTATTCTTGTACTTCTTAGGATAGAACTCGATATCATCGTCCATTACTGGAGGAAGGGCGATGTCGGCAAAGTGCTGCATCTTGAGGAACCACTGTGTAGAGAGCTTTGGCTCGATAGGAACATTGGTACGCTCAGAGAAGCCCACCTTATTATTATAGTCCTCAATCTTCTCCATCAGACCGGCGTTCTGAAGGTCGATGGAAATCTGCTTGCGCACATCCATGCGATCCATACCTACATAGAGACCTGCTGCCTCGCTGATGGTACCATTGTCGTTGAAGATATCGATGGTTTCCAAACCGTGCTTCAAACCGAGGGCGTGGTCGTTGATATCGTGAGCTGGAGTTACCTTCAAGCAACCAGTACCGAACTCGATATCTACGTATGTATCCTCGATGACAGGAATCTCGCGGTTTACGAGAGGCACGATAACGTGCTTACCCTTCAGCCAGGTATTCTTCTTATCCTCTGGGTTGATACACATGGCAGAGTCACCCATGATGGTTTCAGGACGGGTGGTTGCTACTACTGCATAGTAACCCTTCTCATCCTTGTGCATCACGTTTTCCTCATCCACCTGCTGGCAGTCCTGTTCTACTACATAATACTTCAAGTGGTAGAGCTTAGAGTGCTCGTCCTTGTAGATAACCTCCTCGTCAGAGAGTGCAGTCTGAGCCTTAGGGTCCCAGTTAACCATGCGCACGCCACGATAGATGAGTCCCTTCTGGTAAAGGTCGCAGAATACGTGGATGACGGCACGAGAGCGGGTCTCGTCCATGGTGAATGCTGTGCGGTCCCAATCGCAGCTGGCACCGAGTTTGCGGAGCTGTTTGAGGATGATGCCACCATGCTCGTGAGTCCAGTCCCAAGCGTGCTTGAGGAACTCCTCGCGGGTAAGGTCGGTCTTCTTGATGCCCTGCTGAGCGAGGCGGTTTACAACCTTTGCCTCGGTAGCGATACTGGCATGGTCGGTACCTGGTACCCAACATGCGTTCTTGCCCTCCATGCGAGCACGGCGAACGAGAATATCCTGGATAGTATTGTTGAGCATGTGTCCCATGTGGAGCACACCCGTTACGTTTGGTGGTGGGATAACCACTGTATAAGGTTCACGACCATCTGGCTTAGAACTGAAAAGCTTGTTGTCGAGCCAGTACTGATACCATTTACTTTCCACTGCTTGTGGATCGTATTTACTTGCTAATTCCATTGTTTATATCTAATTTTTATTCTTTTTCTTTCTTTTTCTTTAAAAAACGGTGCAAAGATACTAATTTTTGGGCGAAAAATACTATCTTTGCATCAAAATTATTAATTTTTGCACAAAACGATGGTTAGTAATACAGGAAAAGGACATACGAAAGAAGAAAAACTGGCGGCGTTCAGCCGCTTGCTGGATGTGCAGGACCGTTTGCGCCTGCAGTGTCCATGGGATAAAAAGCAGACATTCGAGAGTCTTCGTCCGAATACGATCGAGGAGACTTTCGAGCTTTGTGACGCCTTGATGAAGCGCGATTACAAGGATATCAAGAAGGAGTTGGGCGATGTGTTGGAGCACGTGATGTTCTATAGCATCATCGGCAGAGAAGACGGCGAGTTCGATATTTGCGATGTTTGCAATCAGGAGGCAGATAAATTGATGTTCCGCCATCCTTTCATTAACTGGAAGGAAGAGGGAAATTGGACGGTTTCGAATCCTGATATGTATATCAACGATGAAGGACAGGTTGTCTATAAGGAGTCAGATGCAGGGAATGGAGAAGCAGGAACTGCCAGTTCGGAAGAAACCTTAGCTCTTGGCGCCAGCAAGCCGAAAACTGCTACTTCTGTTGAGAAAACCTGGGAACAGATCAAGCAGCAGGAGAAGGATGGAAATGAGCGGGTGTTGAGCGGTGTCCCTAATTCTCTTCCGTCTCTTATCAAGGCTTATCGCATTCAGGACAAGGCTAGAAATGTAGGCTTCGACTGGAACGAAAAAGAAGATGTGTGGGACAAAGTGCAGGAGGAACTGGAAGAACTCAAGGTGGAACTGGCTAAAGGCGACAAAGAGAATTCTACCCGGGAATTGGGCGATTTCATCTTCTCAGTAATCAATGCAGCACGTCTCTATAAACTCAATCCGGATAATGCGCTGGAGAAAACCAACCAGAAATTTATCCGCCGTTTCAACTACGTAGAAGATCATAGCTTAAAGCACGGTAAAAACTTGAAAGATATGAGCTTAGAAGAAATGGATAAACTATGGGATGAAGCAAAACTTCAGGAGAAAAAGGATGATAAATAACGGTGAATCAGATAATCTTATCAACTCATCAATATAATAATAAAAACTAAAGTGTTATGAAAAAATTAGTTTATGTAACAATAGCTTTGGTGGCGCTTTTCGCAGCCAACAGTTGTAAGAACAAAAATAATGTTCCTGTTATCAGTGCAGCAGATTCGGTAGAGGTAGAGGATGCAATGAACGATTCTACCATCTATGGTGTATGCGGTGAGGGAACCTCTATGCATAGCCTGGAGCTGATTTCTGATGATGGTGACACCCTTTCGGTGTTTATTGACGATGAGAATCCTGATGTTGTTCAGGGAGGATTGCTGGCTGGCGACCGTATTGCTCTTATCGGTTATAAGGCAGAGGATGGAGAGATGATGGCCCAGAAGATTATCAACCTGACATCCCTCTTGGGTAAATGGACTTCTCTGGATAAGAATTTTGATATCTTGGAAGGTGGAGAGGTGAAGAACAATGTGAAGGCTGAAACTAATCCTTGGACTAGCTGGAAGATACTCAATGGTAAACTTTTGCTGAATAAGGATACTTTTGCCATTGACAAATTGGGTTCTGACAGTCTTATGTTGGAGAATACTCAGGGTATCTTTGTTTTCAAGCGCCAAGAGTAAGGTCATCATGTTGAACCTGTAAATTATGATTTAGTTTTGGAACCATTTAAAGTACATATATTGGGGTGTGGCAGTGCTTTGCCCACCCTTCAGCATAGTGCCTCGGCCCAGATTATTGAGATGCGTGGCAAATGCTTTATGATGGATTGTGGCGAGGGTGCCCAGATGCAGTTCCGTCGCACTCATGTTCACTTTGCTAAGATAAATGCTATCTTTATTTCGCATCTTCATGGTGATCATTGCTTTGGCTTGCTGGGACTTCTTTCTACCTTAGGTATGCTGGGCAGAACGGCTAAGTTAAAAGTTTATGCACCAGAAAGTTACGGAGATTTGTTTAAGCGTCAGATTGATTTCTTCATGCAGGGAATGGAATATGAAATCGAATTTGTTCCTGTAGATACCGAGAAGTCGCAAGTAGTATATGAAGATCATTCTGTAACCGTAGAAACCGTTCCTCTGCAGCATCGTGTGCCTTGTTGTGGGTACATCTTCAGAGAGAAACCGACATTGCCTCATATCCGTCGTGATATGATAGATTATTACGAGATTCCTGTAAGCCAGATTAACAACATCAAGAATGGAGCTGACTGGACAACGAAGGAGGGGGATGTAATACCTAATGCCAGATTGGTAATGCCTGCCGCTACTCCCCGCAGTTATGCTTATTGCAGTGATACCCGGTTTGTTCCGGGGGTGGCAGAAAAGGTAAAGGGGGTTACGGTGCTTTATCATGAGAGCACCTATACTTCGGAGAATGAGGACAGGGCTAAACTCTATTATCACAGTACGGCTCGACAGGCTGCAACTATAGCCAGAAATGCGGGTGTAGGCAAACTTCTTCTGGGACATTATAGTGCAAGATATAATAATGAAGAGGTATTGTTGAATGAAGCTAAAGAGGTGTTTACGGAAAGTTATCTTACTCAGGAAGGTAAAGTGTTCTCTATAGAATAATATAGAAACAGGGCTTGAATGTACCGGGAAACAAGGTGCAGAATAGCCTTTGATCTATATAAAAATATAAAAAAAGTGCCTTGCGCCAAAAAAAGTTCATTTTTGATGCAAGGTTTTCTCTTTATATCGTTTAATCTTTAAAAAGGATTTGAAATTGGAATCGGAAAAGGATCTCTTAGACGACATCAATAGCGGCAGTCGGGCAGCCATGCACAGATTGTACGAACGCTATGTGGGGTATGCCATGGCCGTAGCGCTGAGGTATATCCCTATGCGCGATGATGCTGAAGATGTAGTGCAAGATAGTTTTATAAAAGTCTTTTCCGGCATTTCAAAGTTTGAATATCGGGGTGAGGGCGCTCTTCAGGCTTGGCTCTTGCGGATAGTGACAAATGAAGCTGTCAACTTTGTAAGGCAGCAAAAGCGCTTCACTATCGTGGACGAAGTTCCCGATGATATTGAGGATGAAGAGTCTGAAGTAGAAAGAGTTCCGCCTGCAGAACTGACAAGAATGATAGGAGAATTGCCTGATGGGTACAGACTGGTTCTTAACATGTTTGTTTTTGAACAGAAAAGCCATAAAGAAATTGCACAGCTGTTAGGCATCAAAGAAAGCAGTTCTGCTTCACAATATTTGCGGGCGAAAAAGCTGTTGGGCAAAAAGGTGAAAGATTATCTGAGCCAGGCAGATTGTAGTGATAATAAAGAGTTGAATCATATAAATGAGAAAAGTAATGAGTAACGATTGGACAAATAAACTTCGAGATCAGTTGGCTGACTACCAAGAGCCTGTCAGCCACGACTTGTGGGCTGAGATAGAACAATCGCTTGCTCAGTCTAAAAAGGTTGGTGATGAGGAAACTGATGTAAAGAAGAGACCACAGACTCGTTATGTTGTCTTGAAAAGATGGTCAGTAGCTGCAGCGATTGCTTTATTGGGAGTAGGAGGCAGTTATGTTTATCTGCATGATGATGAACTGGGACAGGCTAACTTAGCTGTTCAGAGTTCTTTCTCTACAGCATCAGGTTCAAGCAGGACTTCTTCTGCTGTCCGTGCAGAAGCACAAACGGCAGGAAGTGAAAATGCTATCTTGCTTGCTGAAAACAATGCATCTGCACATCAGGTGAATCGCCATTCATCGGGGCGTCAATTGAAGCATAGTAAATCTTCTGTCTCTTTCCAGGAGAGGACTGTTGCTGCTGATAATGAAGTAATGTTTGCAGCAGAGGTAGAAATGCCAGAACAGTCTGTTAATGCAGAGGTAAATGGTCGGGAATTATCTGTTTTGCAAAAGCAAAATGAGGATTCTGAAAGACAGATGGCCGTTTCTTCTAATCATGCAACCAAGCCGTTGGAAGCAGATGGTGGGCAGAAGCTTTATGCAGGCAGGGCGCAGGATGGTCATTTTGAACGCAGTTATAAGGACAAGTATGAACAGAACTGGACCATGAACCTGTATGCAGAGAATGTAAGTCTGGGCTCTGGTAGTGATGGAATGTCAAACGGCATGTATGCGTCTTCAGATCCTCTTGCTGGTGGTGGCTTTGCTGATCATGGCGTTTTCCTAGCTGCTGCTTCTCCTTTAAGATATGCAATGCCGAAATATGTTGAAGCGAAACATCATGCTCCTTTGGCTATAGGTGCTCAGGTTGGTATCGGACTTGCGCCTCGTTTGTCTTTGAGTACCGGTGTCGTTTATACGCGTGTTGCTTCTGATTTCAAATCTTATGGTGTTTCAGAATTTGATACACATCAGGTTTTGCATTATGTGGGTGTTCCACTTGGTTTAAACTATGAGGTTTGGAGCACGGGAGGCTTTCATGCGTACGTAATGGCGGGTGGAGAAGCCGATTTCAACGTAAAGAATGATACAAAGGTTTCTGGTCATAAAGAGGACGTGAAACGTGATGGCGTTCAGTTCTCGGGTAAGGCTTCGCTTGGTGCACAGTATGATGTTACACCACAAGTGGGCTTCTATATTGAGCCAGGTGCAAAATATTATTTTGATAATGGCAGCGAAATAGAAAATACGTTTAAAGATAAGAAATGGAATTTTAATCTCCAGTTCGGACTCCGTATTAATCTGAAATAGTGTTTGAGTCCAATTATTAATAAATATATGTACGAACTACATTTCATTTTATAACATTACATACGAGAAAAGGAAAGGGCAGTCTGCGTGATGCATGGCTGCCCTTTATTGTTTCCTGTTTTCTTATTTCTTATTCAATAATTTTTCGCTCATATTGAGAGCGGCCTTTCTGCCGTCTCCCATGGCAAGGATTACTGTGGCTCCTCCTCGTACGATATCGCCGCCAGCGTAGATTTCTTTGATGGAACTCTGCATCTGGTCGTTTACGGCAATGGTGTTCTTCCGGCCGAGTTCCAAGCCTTCGATACTCTGTGGAACGAGTGGATTAGGACTTACTCCTACGGCAACAATTACCTGGTCGCACTCCAGCGTGATGGTCTCTCCTGTAGCTTCTGGACGACGACGGCCGCTGGCATCAGGTTCGCCAAGCTTCATCACATCGAGGACTACAGCCTTTACTGCGCCCTTATCGTCTGCCTCATATTCTTTAGGATTGTGCAATGTAAAGAAGTTGATTCCTTCTTCCTTGGCATGCTTCACCTCTTCGAGTCGGGCAGGCATTTCTGCCTCCGAACGGCGATATACCAAGGTTACGTCTGCTCCGAGTCGTTTTGCAGTACGGCAACTGTCCATAGCTGTATTTCCGCCGCCTACAACAACCACCTTCTTACCCAAGTTGATAGGGGTGTCGCTATGAGGATTGGCTGCATCCATCAGGTTTACACGGGTAAGATATTCGTTAGAAGACATGATGTTCAAGGCATTCTCTCCAGGAATATTCATGAAGTTGGGCAGACCCGCACCTGAGCCAACGAAGATTCCCTTGAATCCTTGTTCTTCCAGATCTTTTACGGAAATGGTCTTGCCAACGATGCAGTCTGTAATGAACTTTACGCCCATCTTCTGAAGATTCTTAATCTCTACATCTACGATAGCATTAGGCAAACGGAATTCAGGAATACCATATTTCAATACACCGCCAATCTCGTGTAATGCTTCAAAGACGGTAACGTCGAATCCCTTCTTTGCCATATCGCCTGCAAAACTCAATCCGGAAGGTCCTGAACCAACTACGGCTATCTTGATGCCATTAGGTTCATCGCACTTTGGTACAGAGATGTTTCCACTCTGGCGTTCGTAATCGGCAGCAAAACGCTCCAGGTATCCGATAGCTACAGCAGGCTCGTTCATCTTGAGATGTACACACTTGCTTTCACATTGCTTTTCCTGTGGACAAACTCGTCCGCAAACGGCAGGTAGGGCAGAGGTGTTCTTTAAAACCTTGGCTGCGGCAAGGAACTGGCCCCGCTCAATGTTCTTGATGAAGGAAGGAATGTTGATGCTTACCGGACAACCTTCCATACAGGTAGGCTTAGGACAGTCGAGACAGCGCTTGGCTTCGGTCAAAGCCATTTCCTTGGTTAAACCGATATTTACCTCTTCCGTACGGGTTGTGGCACGATAAAGAGGGTCAAGTTCTGGCATCTTTACGCGCTCTATAGCTGTACGTTCTTTTGCTTTCATCGAAGCGCGTAACTCCTTGCGCCACTCAGCGTTACGGTCGGTCAACTCTTCGATGCTCGCATCTGTAGGTTCTACGTCCATGGTTACATCCGTAGTTTCTTTCTTCTTTCCTGCGTCTACAGTTGCAAGGTGCTCTTCGAAGTGTTCCATCTCTTCGCGTTCAACATCCTTGAAAGTGCCCATGCGCTTGAACATCTCGTCCCAATCTACCAGAGCGCCGTCAAACTCAGGACCGTCGATGCAGACAAACTTGGTCTTGCCACCGATGGTCAGGCGGCAGGCACCGCACATACCGGTTCCATCCACCATGATGGTATTGAGCGAAACGTCTGTGGAAAGATTATATTTCTGGGTCAGGAGACAGCAGAACTTCATCATGATAGGAGGACCGATAGCGAAAACCTTATCGATATGCTCCTGATTGATAAACTTCTCGATTCCTACGGTTACAACACCCTTCTCGCCGTAACTTCCGTCATCGGTCATGATGATGAGTTCATCGCTAGATGCACGCACTTCATCTTCCATAATCACGAGGTCTTTGTTTCTACCCGCAATTACGGAAAGGACTCTGTTTCCTGCGGCTTTCAGTGCCTTGATGATAGGGAGCATAGGAGCTACGCCTACACCACCTCCGGCACAAATGACTGTTCCGAAGTTCTCGATATGTGTAGGATTTCCAAGTGGTCCCACCACGTCGTGAATCTCATCGCCTTCATTCAATGCACAGAGTTTGGTAGATGAAAGACCTACCTTCTGCACAACCAGTGTGATGGTTCCTTTCTCAATGTCAGCATCAGCGATGGTCAGCGGCATGCGCTCGCTGTTGTTGTCTACACGGATGATAACAAAGTTACCTGCCTTTCGGCTCTTGGCTATAAGCGGTGCTTCTACATCGAAGCGGAATACTTTCTCTGAGTATTGTACTTTCTTGATAATCTTGTTCATGGGCTATTAAATTTCTTAATGCTGATATATTAATATTTCTGGTTAGCTGTTTAGAGTTTGCTTCATGGTACATAAAAATGCAAAAGGATAACATCGGCTACCTTTGTGGCAGTCGAAGTTATCCTCGTACAATATATGTTATTTTTGTTTTTCGAATGTTTTGTATAATCGAGAAAAACTGAAAGTCTTACCGATACTTCAAATTAATCGAAATTTTTGTCATCAAGCATCTCGAAACCACAGTATGGAACCAATACCTTAGGTACGCGGATTCCTTCTGGGGTCTGATTGTTCTCCAAGATGGTTGCTACGATACGTGGCAAAGCAAGAGCTGAACCATTCAATGTGTGGCAAAGTTCAATCTTCTTGTCATCTGTATGGCGATAGCGGCAGTGGAGACGGTTAGCCTGGTAGCTCTCGAAGTTAGATACAGATGAAACTTCCAACCAGCGGCCCTGTGCAGCACTCCATGTTTCGAAGTCGTAGCAGATAGAAGAGGTGAAGCTCATATCACCACCGCAGAGACGGAGGATATGGTATGGCAATTCCAACTTCTTCAAAAGACCTTCAACATGGTCGAGCATCTCGTTCAAACTCTCGTAAGAGTGACCTGGCTTATCGATGCGAACAATCTCTACCTTGTCGAACTGGTGCAGGCGGTTCAAACCGCGAACGTCCTTACCATAGCTACCTGCTTCACGACGGAAACAAGCTGAGTAAGCACAACGCTTGATAGGGAGATCTTTCTCATCGAGAATAACATCGCGGAAGATGTTGGTTACAGGAACCTCAGCAGTAGGGATGAGGAAGAGATTATCCAGATTAGCATGATACATCTGACCTTCCTTGTCTGGCAACTGACCGGTACCACGGCCTGAGTCCTCGTTTACTACGTACGGAGGTTGAATCTCCAGATATCCGCTCTTGCGAGCCTCATCGAGGAAGAATGCTTCAAGTGCACGCTGGAAACGAGCCATCTTGCCGATATATACAGGGAAACCTGCGCCAGTAATCTTAACGCCGAGGTCGAAATCTACAAGATTATACTTCTTCAAGAGATCCCAATGGCAGAGAGCATCCTCGCCGAGGTTTGGCTTTTCGCCGCCTTCTTTCACAACAACGTTGTCGGCTGCGTCCTTACCTTCAGGAACCTGCTCGCAAGGGATGTTAGGAATTTCGAGCAACTGGTTGGTCATATCGTTCTGTGCTTTCTCCATGATCTCTTCAAGAGCCTTAGCGTCTGCCTTGAGCATAGCTACCTGAGCCTTTGCGCTCTCAGCTTCCTCTTTCTTACCTTCCTTCATAAGGGCACCAATCTGCTTAGCAAACTGGTTTGCCTGCTGCTTGTTGTTATCCAACTTCTGCTGAGCTTCACGACGAATCTTGTCGTACTCCAAAACTTTCTCTACGGCCTCACGAGCATTTGGAAAATGCTTCTTTTCGAGACCCTTAACTACACGTTCAGTTTCCTCACTGATAAGTTTAAGTGTAAGCATAAAATGTCTTTTAATTAAATAATTTACTATTTGTAGGCAAAAGTACAAAAAATATTTGTGATAGCGTAAAAAAATGCTGACTTTTTTACAGGGAAGGGTAGAATTAAAGTTTTTTTGTGGTTTTATAGGGTTAAGGAGCTTAGAAAGGGGGTGGTGTAATCCTTGCCTAAAAACTTATATAAACGAAGAAAGCCTGCTCTAGGTATGAGCAGGCTTCTATGTTGTTTGTTTGGAATAGTTTTTTCTAAAACTTTAAAAATTAAGCGTCAGCTTTTTTGGTCTTCTCAGCGTAAACCTCTGGAGAGAGAACAGAAACTGTACTCTTGTCCTTGCGGCCCTTGTGGAAGTAAACGATACCATCTGCCAAAGCATACAATGTATCATCCTTACCCTGAGCTACATTCTCACCTGGGAAGTGCTTGTTACCACGCTGGCGAACGATGATGTTACCTGCGATGATGCTCTGACCACCCCAGATCTTAACGCCTAATCTTTGTGAAGCTGATTCACGGCCGTTCTTAGAACTACCAACACCTTTCTTATGTGCCATTTTCTAATTCCTCCTAATTTTAAGCGATTACAGATTTGATTGATACTTCAGTGAACTGAGTACGATGACCGTTCTTCTTGCGATAGTCCTTGCGGCGCTTCATCTTGAAGACGATTACCTTGTCACCCTTTACGAGTGGGTTCACTACTTCTACTACTACTTTTGCACCCTCTACAGCTGGTGCACCGACAGTGATTGAGCCGTCTTTGTCAACGAGCAAAACCTTGTCGAACTCAACAGTCTGACCTGCCTCAACATCCTTGATGTGATGTACGAAGAGCTTCTTGCCCTCCTCAGCCTTGAACTGCTGACCGTTAATTTCTACAATTGCGTACATTAAATTAATTATATAAACGGGTTTCTTCGGGAGGCGTCCTGCATTGTGCCGGATCTTCTTTGAGCCCCTTCGAACTAAACTTTTCTGTAACATTTGCCCAATCCATGAGCATTCGGGGTGCAAAATTACAAATTATCTTTGATATGAACAAAATGTTGGGGAAATAAAGATTGTTTTTTAGAAAGATTTAACAGAAAAGCCTGTTTTTTATAAGAATACCGATTATTTGCTACCAGATAAGGGACTCGTGAATAGTATAATGTTCTTTATTGGGTTCAATAATATACTTCCTTAGGTTCAATGATATGTCTCCTCTGGCTCAATGATATGTCTTCTCTGGTTCAAGGAGATGTCTTCTTAGGTTTAAGGATACGACTTCTTTGGTTCAAGAAGATACCTTCGTTAAAGTTGTGACTAGTGTCAGCAGCTCTGCTGAGCCTAGTCAGCAGGTCTGCTCACTATAGTCGACAGGTCTGCTGACTGCAGTCAGCAAGTCTTCCGACTCAAGTGATATTACCTTTTAATTGTATACTTTCTTCTTGGGACAATATATGCTATATGCTATTTGATGGAGGAGGTGTATAAAAAGAAAAAAGCGATGACCTTCACAGGCTACCGCTCCAAATCTTCAATAGGTATTAGTTTCCATTAAGGTAAAAAGATTGTTTTCAGGATAACTGGCTGCAAAGGTACATGATATTTTTCAAATCACCAAATATTTATTTGATAATTTTTGTTATAATTCTATTGTGTGGGCACACAATGGCATAAATTAACTTATTTTAGTGAGAAAGGCTGCGTAATCGATTGCAATTCTGTTGTTTTTTGTTTAGATATCTTCAAAAGTATAAAGAGACGAACTTTCGAGACGAGTAGTGAAGAAGAGAAAATAAAAACAGGTTGGCGCAGAAGTGCCAACCTGTTTATGGAAGATACTATTATCTTATTCTGTTTGTTTGAATCAGGAAAAAGAAGTGATTACTTCTGCTTCTTGATTTTCTCTACATAAGCATCAATGACAGCTACTGCTGTGATGTTTACGATATCCTGTACACTACTTTCTGAGTCAGTGAAGTGGATAGGCTTATTCAATCCCATCTGGATAGGGCCGATAATCTCAGCTTCAGGATTCAAACCCTGGAGAAGTTTGTATGCACCATTGGCGCTACTCAAGTTAGGGAACACCAAAGTGTTGACGTTTTTGCCCTTGAGGCGGGAGAATGGATACTTCTCATCGCGCAGATCCTTGTTGAGTGCATAGTTTACCTGCATTTCACCATCGATAGCGAGTTCAGGGAACTCCTTCTGCATCTCAGCAACGGCTTTCTTTACCTTAACAGGTGAGCCAATATTGTCTGTACCGAAGTTAGAGTAGCTTAACATGGCCATAACCGGCTCTTCGTTGAAGAACTTCACTGTACCTGCAGACAGCTTGGCAACATCAATCAGCACATCTTCGTCTGGGTGGCGGTTGATGAGCGTATCTGCGATATAATAAATACCCTTCTGGGTGTTAAGGATATGCATGGTACCGAAAGTCTTATATGGCTCACGAATTCCAATTACATCTTTTGCCACCTTAATAGTATTGCTGTACTTTGTGTAAAGACCAGTGATGAATGCGTCAGCATCACCCTGTTCTACCATTGACATACCGAAGTAGTTGCGCTCGTACATTTTATCATAAGCTTCCTCGAAGCTGTAGCCCTCGCGAGCACGCTTCTCTGCCAGATGCTTGGCAAACTTTGCACGGCGGCCCTGTTCGTTATCGGCACGCATATCTACAATCTCAATATCTGAAAGGTCAAGTTTCAAACGGCTAGCAACACGGTTCAGACGGTCTGGGTTACCCAACAGAATTGGCTGGCAGATACCCTCTTGCTTTGCCTGGACTGCAGCCTTCAGCATAGTTGGGTTGCCACCTTCTGCGAATACTACACGCTGTGGGTGAAGGCGCGCTGTATCGTGGAGTTTGCGGGTCAGTTTGGTCTCCTGACCAAGCAGCTGGCGCAAATCCTGCTTGTACTTCTCCCAGTCTGTGATAGGGGTGCGAGCCACACCACTTTCCATTGCAGCCTTAGCTACGGCAGCAGAAACTTCTGTAATCAAACGTGGATCTACAGGTTTCGGAATGAAGTATTTAGGACCGAATGTAAGGTCGTTAACGTGGTAAACATCGTTTACCACATCAGGAACCGGCTGCTTAGCCAAATCGGCAATTGCATGAACAGCAGCCATCTTCATTTCTTCGTTGATAGCACGGGCGTGAACATCGAGTGCACCACGGAAGATGTATGGGAAACCGATTACATTGTTAATCTGGTTAGGATAATCTGAACGGCCAGTTGACATCAATACGTCAGGGCGGCTGTCCATAGCGTCCTCGTAGCTGATCTCAGGTACTGGATTGGCAAGAGCGAAAACGATAGGGTTGTCTGCCATAGAGCGAATCATATCCTTGGAGAGCACGTTACCCTTGCTGAGGCCTACGAATACATCGGCGCCTTTCACAGCCTCTTCGAGTGTATGGACATCGCGGCGGTCTGTTGCAAAGAGCTTTTTCTGCTCTGTCAGATTTTCGCGGTCGCTGGTAATGACACCCTTAGAGTCGAGCATAACGATGTTCTTTACCTGTGCGCCAAGTGCTACGTAGAGTTTTGTACAGCTGATAGCAGCTGCACCAGCACCATTTACGACAATCTTCACATCGGCAATGTTCTTGCCAGCTACCTCAAGAGCGTTCTTCAAACCTGCTGCAGAGATGATAGCAGTACCATGCTGGTCATCGTGCATTACAGGGATATCAAGAGTTCTTTTCAGGCGCTCCTCGATGTAGAAACATTGAGGTGCCTTGATGTCCTCCAAGTTGATTCCACCAAATGTAGGAGCGATTTTCTCTACGGTTTCACAGAACTTTTCTGGGTCTTTTTCATCGATTTCAATATCGAAGACATCCACACCGCCGTAAATCTTGAAAAGCAATCCCTTACCTTCCATCACTGGCTTTCCGCTCATGGCACCGATATCGCCAAGTCCGAGCACTGCTGTACCATTACTGATAACAGCAACCAGGTTACCCTTGTCAGTATACTTGTATGCATCGTCTGGGTTCTGCTGGATCTCAAGACATGGGAATGCCACGCCAGGAGAATAAGCAAGGCTCAGATCCGTTTGTGTGTGATAAGGTTTTGTTGGCTTAACCTCAATCTTGCCAGGACGACCAGTCTCGTGATAACTTAAAGCCGCCTCTTTTGTAATTTTTACCATAACAATATATTGGTTTAGAGTTTATTTTTCTTTCATATTCGTGGATTTTTCGCACGAAATTTAAAAGTTTGTGCAAAGGTACAAAAAAACTTAGTAAAAAAGAATGGTTTTTTGATTTTTTTTGTATCTTTGCACAAAAATAGTCTTCAAACAAGTAAAATGACAGAAATCAATCAATATAGACAAGAACTGAAAGACAGAATTATCTCTTATGCGATGCCTGAATTCTATAAGCGTGGTGTAAAAGCTGTTAAGATGGATGAAATCTCACAGGGACTTCATGTATCTAAGAGAACTGTGTACGAGATTTTTGGTGACAAAGAAGAATTGTTGCTTGCTGGTATGATGCGTCAGCTAGAAGAAAATCGTTCGAAGTTAGAGAATTTCGCCAAGACCCAAGCGAAGAATGTGATAGATATTATCAGCTATGTCTATAAATTGCAGATGGAGCGCAATGGGATGGTGGGCGTTCTTTTTTATGAGGAGGTTCATAAGATGCCTCGTGTAGTGAAATTCTTCCAGGAAAATCATGCTCATGAACGGGAGGAGAGTGTACGTTTCTTTGAGGCTGGTGTAAAGGAGGGGCTTTTCCGTAAGGATGTAGACTTCAATGTTGTTATGGACGTAGGACATGTGATGATGGAGGAAATCATGCACCATCAGCTCTATCGTGTTCATTCGATGCAGGAGATATACGACAATTATATTTTGTGCCTGATTCGTGGATTCTGTACAGAGCGCGGCTTGGAGCAGCTTGACCGTGCTTTGAAAGAGTAGAGGCGTTGGCTTTAATATACAAAATGTACTTTTTGAGCGTATGTGTAATTATGCTTAAAAAAGAGAAAGAGGTTTCGGAGATGCTTTATATAGGCTCACGGAACCTCTTCTCCTTACTCCTTGTATAGCCAGTGGAGGAGCGGGTTTATAACTTTTGGATAGAAGCGGAACCAGCGAAACTTGGTAACAGGTTTGCCTCCGAAACCGAGAATGAATTCACGGTAGAGATTACTCTTAAGCGGAAGTCCTGCGTCCATAAAGTGGAGGTGTTGGGCATCCTGCTCCTGTGCATCAGAGAGTGCTTGCCAGATGGTCATTGTGTCCGGATGCAGATGGATGTAAGTCTTTCTCTTGAATGCAGAAAACCAAAGAAAGGCATTGCCTTGGTTGTAGATGCAGGTATAGCCGCCAATCACTTTGTCCTTATAGGTGATGATGACGTTTCTGGCATTGCTACTTGTACTCAGTTTCTGAAAGAATGTTTCGTCAGGAACAAAACGGCGAAGTTTCAGCCGATAATAATTTTTGAGCAACTGGTGATAACGATGGATGTCTTCGGGTGAAGTTGCCTCTCTACAACTTATTCCCTTTTTCTTCATTTTTTCAATCATAGCAATTTGTTTGTCTGAGAGTCGCTCTTGGGGAAGTTTGCTGTGTAGGGAGTTATGTATCTCTTGCCAGGCAATAGGTACATAGCCCAATTTTCTGAATTCCCGGTAACCCAGCATCTTTTTGCTCATTCGGGAGAACTCGATGTAAAAGCAGAGTCGTTTGTGTAAGTGAATAGTTATGCTGCGGAGTAACAATGGGAAAATAGCATTCCGTTCAGCATCGGGTGCATAAAGTCCCTCTCCGTACGCGTGTGCGTGCGTATATAAATAAGGTGGGAATAATGATTTGCGGTGATAGAGGATGACGAGCATTTGTCCTACTACCTTGTTCTCCTGTGTGGCGACAGCCATAAAAGGGGTTATGCCGGGTGTTTTTTCAAGAATCTGAAAAAGCTCCAAGCTATGAAAAAAGTCGCCTTCCAATAAATGCGGCATTTCTTCCAGTTTACCATATATTTCTACATCATATTTTCTCACGAAGGCAAAAATAATAAATTTATCATAAAAAAGCAAGAAAAAGGGCTTCTCTATCGTTATTTTTTAGTATTTTTGCATAAAAAGTAAAACTTTAAACAAAATTACGTATGAAAATAGTGTTTATTGGGGCAGGTAATCTTGCTACCAATCTTGCGCTCGAAATATCGCAATCAGAACATCAGATTGTGCAAGTTTTCAGTAGAACTAGGGAGTCGGCCTCTCTATTGGCTGAGAAGGTGAATTGTGAGCCTGTCAATGAGATGAGTAAGGTGGTCTGTGATGCAGATTTGTACATAGTTTCAGTGAAGGATGATGTGCTTGAAATGCTTATTCCTGAACTATGCAAAGGAAGAGAAGATAAGATGTTTGTTCATACAGCTGGTTCCATGCCGATGGATGTTTTCAAAGATTATGCCCGTCATTATGGCGTATTTTATCCGATGCAGACATTTACGAAAGATAAAAAGGTTGCATTCAAAAATATTCCTATTTTCATTGAGGGGTGTGGTGCTTTCGAAACTTCTTTCCTGAAGAGGTTGGCAGAACAGATTTCTCGTAGTGTCTATGAATTGGATTCTGATAATCGTAAGTATCTGCACCTGTCAGCTGTTTTTGCTTGTAATTTTGCGAATCATTGCGTAGCTATAGGCCAGCAGATTCTCGAAAATCATCATATTCCTGGCAGTGTTCTCCGTCCTCTGGTTATGGAAACTATGGACAAGGCTTCTTCGCATTCGGCAGCTGAAGTGCAGACAGGACCGGCTATTCGTGATGATCGGAACGTAATGGAGAAACAAATGCAACTCCTTGAAAAACAGCCAGAACTACTGCAGATTTATGAAATGATGAGCAAAAGCATATTCAAGTTCAAGAGATAAAACTGTTATCGGTTTAAGTTTGCAGTTAGGATTTTTCAGTACAAAAAACAGAAACAATTATGATTAATTACGATTTAAATAAAATAAAAGCAATCATCTTTGATGTTGATGGAGTACTTTCAAGACAGACCATCACGCTTTCCAGTGCCGGCGAACCTTTGCGTACTGTTAATATCAAAGATGGCTATGCCATTCAGCTGGCTCAGAAGAAAGGTGTTCGTATCGTAATTCTGACAGGCGGTAATTCTCATGCCATACAGGTACGCTATGAAAATCTTGGTGTAGAGGATATCTTCATGGGGTGTTCTGTAAAGATAAAGACTTATGAGGAGTTCAAGCAGAAATATTCAATTACAGATGAGGAAATAATATATGTAGGTGATGATATTCCTGATTATGAGATAATGCGTCGTTGCGGATGTCCATGTTGCCCAGCAGATGCATGCTCCGATATTAAAGAAATTTCTACTTATATCTCGGCTTGTAACGGAGGTGATGGCGTGGGACGTGACGTCGTAGAACAGGTGCTGAGAGCCAAGGGTTTATGGCTTTCAGATGCTAAGGCGTTTGGCTGGTAGAATTAAGTTAATAGTTGAAAGTTGATAGTTTGTAGTAGAAAGTTTGCAACTGAATTTTAATCATAAAGTTCAAAGAAATAAGGTTTAAAATAGATGAATTATAAAATCATTTTGGCGAGTAATTCGCCTCGTCGCAAGGAACTTCTGGCAGGTTTGGATATTCCTTTTGAGGTGAAGGTGATTAGTGGTATTGATGAAAGTTATCCTGCTGACCTCGATGCTTATCAGGTGGCAGAATTCATTTGCAAGAAAAAGGCTGAGGCTTATCGTCCGTTTTTGAACGGAAATAATAGTGTTGAAGAGTTGGACGAGTCAGAAACTTTGATTCTTACAGCAGATACGGTTGTGATTGCGCCAACAGCTGGCGAACAGAATGACCAGGAAGGAAAGGGAGTCATTCTCGGGAAGCCTCGTGATGCTGAAGATGCCAGACGAATGCTGAAGATGTTGAGCGGAAAGACGCATCATGTAGTTACAGGTGTTTGTCTTACTACCCAGCATAAGCAGCGTTCCTTTTCAGTAACAACAGAAGTGACGTTCAAACCGCTTTCTGATGATGAAATCAGTTATTATATAAATCATTATCAGCCGTTTGACAAAGCCGGCGCCTATGGTATTCAGGAATGGATTGGTTACATAGGTTGTACGGGGTTGAAGGGGAGTTATTTTAATGTGATGGGGCTTCCGGTTCAGCGTATCTATGAGGAATTGAGGCAAATTTAGATTTTTTAAAATTAAATATTGTTCTATGTCGTAGATAATGAGTATCTTTGTGCGTTTTATGTAACTAACAAGGATTATGAGTGAAGAAATTTTAGCAAAAGCTCATGAGGTTTTGGACAATTATATGGAGAGCAATCATCACCGGCGCACTCCGGAGCGTTCCACTATCCTCGACACCATTTATTCTATGGGAGAGCATTTCTCGATAGAAGATTTGGGCAGAGAGCTACTGAAAAAGAATTTTCGCGTTAGCAGGGCTACGCTTTATAACACATTGCATCTGTTCCTGGAACTAAGGCTTGTGGTAAAGCACAGTCTGGCAGACGGCACCAAGTATGAGGCCAGTTATAGCGAGGACAATCATGTGCATCAGGTTTGCACGATTTGTGGCAAGGTAACCGAAATTGTAGCACCGCAGGTTACGGCAGCTGTGAAGGATATCAGGATGCAGCGCTTTCGTAAAGATGCTTATGCTCTTTACATCTATGGCGTATGCAGCGGCTGTCAAAGCAAGATGACTCGCAAACGCAAAAAAGAATAAGTATCAAGATAAAAAGATAAAAAATGAACACAGGTAAAGTAGATGTCCTGCTGGGTTTGCAGTGGGGCGATGAAGGTAAAGGTAAGGTGGTTGACGTGTTGACCCCTAAGTATGATGTCATTGCTCGTTTCCAGGGTGGTCCTAATGCTGGACATACATTGGAGTTTGAGGGCGAGAAGTATGTGCTTCGCTCTATCCCTTCTGGTATTTTCCAGGGTGGTAAGGTGAACATCATCGGCAATGGTGTGGTTTTGGCTCCAGACCTCTTTATGGGTGAGGCTAAGGATCTTGAGAAGAGCGGTCATGATTTGAAGAGCCGTCTTTACATCTCTAAGAAGGCACATCTCATCATGCCTACTCACCGTGTACTCGATGCTGCTATCGAGGCTTCTAAGGGAAAGAACAAGGTAGGTACTACTGGTAAGGGTATCGGTCCTACTTATACTGACAAGGTTAGCCGTACCGGTCTTCGCGTAGGCGATATCCTTGACAATTTCGAGGAGAAGTATGCTGCTCACAAGGCTGCTCATCTCAAAACCATCGCAAGTCTCGGTTATACCGACTTCGATATCACAGAGGTTGAGAAGACCTGGATGGAGGGCATCGAATACTTGAAGCAGTTTAAACTTATTGATAGCGAGGTAGAAATCAATAAGGTGCTCCGTTCTGGCAAGGATATCCTCTGCGAGGGTGCGCAGGGTACTATGCTCGATGTTGATTTCGGTTCTTATCCATTCGTTACTTCTTCTAATACTATCTGTGCAGGTGCCTGCATAGGTCTGGGTATCGGCCCTAACCGCATCGGCAATGTTTATGGTATCATGAAGGCTTACTGTACACGTGTTGGTGCAGGTCCATTCCCTACAGAGCTTTTCGATGAGACTGGTGACAAGATCCGTGACCTCGGTCATGAGTATGGTGCTGTTACCGGTCGTGAGCGTCGTTGTGGCTGGTGCGATCTTGTACAGCTCAAGTATTCTGTCATGGTGAATGGTGTTACCGAGCTTATCATGATGAAGAGCGACGTGCTCGATGGCTTCGATACCATCAAGGCATGCGTGGCATATAAGTTGAAGGATGGTTCTGTTACAACAGATTTCCCATACGAAATCGATGATGTAGAACCTGTTTACAAGGAGTTCAAGGGCTGGAAGACAGATATGACTAAGTTCACATCTGAAGATCAGTTCCCACAGGAGTTCAAGGATTATATTGCTTTCGTAGAAGAGTTCCTTGAGACTAAGATCGGTATCATTTCTATCGGTCCAGACCGTGCTCAGACTATTGTACGCAAGTAATTTATATAGTGTTTAATGTTTAGTGTTTAATGTTTACTTTGAGGGGTTTACATGGCGCTAGACATTAAACATTTAACATTCATATTAAACATTAATAAATGGCTCAGAAACCAAGTATACCAAAGGGCACGAGAGATTTTGGTCCTGTTGAGATGGCGAAACGCAACTATATCTTCAACACCATCAAGGAAGTGTATGCTCTTTATGGATTCCAGCAGATTGAAACCCCTGCCATGGAAACCCTTCAGACTTTGATGGGCAAGTATGGTGAAGAGGGTGATAAACTGCTTTTTAAGATATTGAATTCAGGCGACTATATGAATAAGGTGAGCGATGAGGATATTCATTCTCTTGGATCACTCAAATTAGCAGCGAAACTTTGTGAGAAGGGTCTTCGTTATGACCTGACAGTTCCTTTCGCACGTTACGTAGTGCAGCACCGCGAGGAGTTGCAGATGCCTTTCAAACGTTATCAGATTCAGCCAGTATGGCGTGCAGACCGCCCTCAGAAGGGACGTTACCGTGAGTTCTATCAGTGTGATGCCGATGTGGTTGGCTCTGATTCTCTCCTGAATGAGGTCGAGTTGATGCAGATTGTTGATACCGTGTTCACTAAGTTTGGTGTTCGTGTATGCATCAAGATTAATAACCGCAAGATTCTTACCGGTATTGCAGAGGTTATCGGCGAGGCTGAGAAGATTGTAGATATCACAGTGGCCATCGATAAGCTTGATAAAATCGGACTTGACAATGTAAACGAAGAGTTGCGTAATGACGGCATTTCTGAAGATGCCATTGAAAAGTTGCAGCCAATCATCTCATTGTCAGGAACTAATGATGAGAAACTTGAAGTGATAGCGAAGGTTCTCGAAGGTTCTGAAGTTGGTTTGAAGGGTGTAGAGGAAACCAAGTTTATCCTCGATACCTTGAAGACTCTTGGCTTGAATAACGAGATAGAACTGGATCTCACCCTGGCTCGTGGCTTGAACTATTATACGGGTGCAATCTTCGAGGTGAAGGCGCTTGATACTCCAATGGGAAGTATTACAGGTGGTGGTCGTTACGACAACCTTACCGGCATTTTCGGTTTGCCAGGTTTGAGCGGTGTTGGTATCAGTTTTGGTGCTGACCGTATTTATGATGTGTTAGGTGCGCTCGACCTTTATCCGAAGGAGGCTGTAAATGCTACTCAGGTACTGTTTATCAACTTCGGTGAAAAGGAGACAGCTTACTGCCTGCCTATAGTAAGTGCAGCTCGTGCAGCCGGTATCCGTACCGAAATCTTCCCTGATAAGGCGAAGATGAAGAAGCAGATGAGCTATGCCAATGCCAAGAATATTCCGTTTGTGGTGCTTGCAGGTGAGAATGAGATGGCTCAGGGCAAGGTTACGCTTAAGAATATGGAAACTGGCGAACAAACCTTGGTTACTGCCGAGGAATTGATAGCCAAAGTAAATAAATAATACTCTCTTTCTCGTCCTCTCGTGCTCGTATATGTGAATATGCAGTGCGGCAGGGCGAGAGCTTTTTATGTGTTAGCGTGTATGCCTAACTATAATTTTAGTAACTTCTAAAAACTACAGACAAATGAAAAAAATAAAAGCTATTTTGTGTGTATTCATACTGGCGTTGCTGATGACATCCAGCACAAAGACAACAACGATTTTTGTAATAGGTGATTCTACTGCTGCTGAGAAAGGCGGTTTTAGAAATAATCCAGAGCGAGGATGGGGGATGGTATTGCAAGGCTTTTTTGATGACAAGGTGATTGTTGACAATCATGCTGTTAATGGTCGTTCTTCTTTGAGCTTTATCAATGAAGGAAGATGGAAAAAGGTTTTGGATAGAATAAAGCCAGGTGATTATGTGTTTATCCAGTTTGGGCATAACGATGAGAAGCCAATGCCTGACCGTCATACTGATCCGGAATCTACTTTTGATGCAAACCTTGCCAGATATGTAAATGAGACCCGTGCCAAGGGTGGCATTCCTGTACTGTTCAATGCGGTGGTTCGTCGCTGCTATTATTCTGCAGAATTGAAGAATGATGATGACGAGAAGCTTCGCAATAAAGTATATGATGGAAAGGAGCAGATTAATAGCGATACGCTTATCGACACCCACGGAGCTTATGTGATAGCTCCCCGCAATGTAGCAAAGCAGCTGAATGTTCCGTTTGTTGATGCTACCAAGATTACCCACGATATAGAAACGGGCATGGGTATTGAAGGCAGCCGCAAATTACATATGTGGTTTATGCCTGGCGAGAATCCGCAGGTTCCTAAGGGTAAGAAAGATAATACCCATTATAATGTATATGGTGCACGTGTGGTTGCCGGTGCGCTTGCTGATGCTGTAGCTGAGCAGGTGCCAGCGCTGAAGTCTCATGTCTGCCATTATGATTATGTAGTCTCTGCAGAAGGTCGAGGCAATTTCATGGATTTGCAGAAGGCTGTAGATGCGGTTCCTGTAGGCAAGAAGGCTGTTATCCGTATTTTGGGTGGTGAATGGAAGAAGCCAATCATCGCAAAAGGCAAGAAGATTAAGTTTGTAAAGTCATTTGGTGCTAAAATCAAATAGTAACAGGCTTTTTTAAAACTCCCGATATCTTTGAAATTACATGGCGATGTAAAAGTCTGTGCGTCGTGACATAGAACAAAATGCATCGCCATGTAGTAAGCCAATACATAAAAGGAGTACTTTCACAAGCACTCCTTCTCATATTATACAAAAACATTATGGATGCTTATTTAAACTTTGTAACCTATTGATAACCAATACTATTAGAAATGGTCTATTTTTATCGAGTAACAAAATAGTAACATAAAAGAGTTAAAGAAACTAAATCGTTTGTTTTGCTTGCCACAAAGGTAACAAAATAAACTTGAATGCCCAATATACTTTAACCTACTTTAACTTTGTAATCATTTGTATACCTATTGAATACCAAGCGTATACCTAAAATCTTAATATCTTACAGATTAACGAATTACATATTTTTTCACATTTGGCGGTTTCAGAAAAAGCTTCTATCTTTGCATCGTCAATGTTACGGTTGACAGACTAAAGTAGTCCTCCTTTCAAGGCGTAAGCCTACAAGATATGAACCTCTGAGTCGTTGTCCGTAACCAACACTCGGGGGTTCTTTTTTATTCCCCTGAGTTTGAGACAAGACAAGATGGAAGACTATGGGCTAAATACATTCCGATTCATCGAGTCTATAAATTGCAAGGAAGAGTCATGGCAGAGCACAGGATTGATTGCAGAAGGTGCGACAAGGACTGAAAACTATATTTCAGAAAGCTGCAAAACCGATTCACGTATAGATTTGTGATAGGTCGATGGAAGGGGCGAATATACGGTCTCCACCCAAGTGAATCCTCCACCACAATGAAAGATTTGTGGGTAAGGGGGATTTTACTTCCCTCAGCTAACGTGCAACCAGTTCCTGTTTAAAGCCTACGGAATATAAATTTAATTAAATATTTTCGTTATGAAAAATAATAAGAAACAACCTGACGTGTACGTGCCTACGCGCGAAGAGTTCGATGAGTTTTGTGCTCGTGGAATGAAGTTGGATGATAAGGAATGGATTGATGCCATTTGGAATCTTGTATCAAAAGCAGGATGGAAAAAGAAAAATGGCGAAGCTCCTAATCATTGGCACTCACTTGTGTCTGCGTATAATGGTGTGTTGATTGCAAAGAGAGGAAGAAAACCTCGTTTACGAGTAGAAAAGAAAGTTTCTCAGCATGAAAAGACAATCATTAATGAGATTGAAGACGAGTTCCCTGATAATGGTCTTCATTATGTAGCATATACTGATGGTTCTTGTGACAACTTATCTCAAACTAAGGCTGGTGGTGCGGCATACATCATTCTCAAAGATGGGGAAATTTTAAAGATGAAGAATCATGGTCAACTGAACACGTCAAATAATAGAATGGAGTTGTTGGCGATTATTAGTGCTGTGAACGCTTGCCCTAATGGTGCATACGTGGATATTTATACAGATAGCCAGTATTGTATCTTGGTGCTCTCCAAGTCATATAAGCCAAAGAAAAATCCTGACCTCTATGAGTCGTACAAGAAATGCTCTGCTCATTTGGCAGGAGTTCGTTTTCACTGGGTGAAAGGTCACAATGGTGACAAGTACAACGAAATGGTTGATAACTTGGCTTATGGCGCATATTGCGACATTTGTGAACAATATAACATCGAGAAATCGAAAAGACATTAAAATTTTGGCTTATGGAACTGGAAATGTTGATTAGAAGTGCCCTGAGTGATGCCCAGTGGTTAATTGCTAAGGGTGGAACGGATAGGGCAGAAGTCCTGAATCGTGTGCTGGGTAATATTGATAATGTCCTGAAGGAACTGGATGGGGCTGACCTTATTGACCTCAACAAGGTATGGCATCAGGCGAAAGATGTTATGCCGCTAAGCATTTATGGTGGTAATCATGCAGACTTTCTGTGTGTGCATCAGTTCAAGACTAATTCTCATCCTCATCTTACTTACGAAGATAACTTCCATGAGTTTGAAGAGTATCTTAAAGCGAGTCCGAATGATTGGTGGTGTGTAACTTGGGATTTGTTGAAGAAGGAACATCGTGAACTTTATTGGAGATAGATATATTAATTTAATTATTTTGTTTATGGATGATTTTAAAGAAAGAATGTGCCAAGAGCACAATGAGTTGAGAGAACGTTTAGGCAAACTTAATGTAGCCTTGTGTATGGATGGTTTCCGTGAGAAAGTTGGTGACTATCAGTTTAAATTAATGAAGGAGCAAGCATTGGGTATGGAGAAGTACTTTATTGCTTTGACTGCACGTATGAAGGATATGGGTTTATTTCCTGATGACGAAGGAACGTCATGTGCTTGCACTGGAATGGGTATCGGTGGGGCTGTTAATGCTCTGAAATTAGGTTTTGCGGTTAGACGTAAGGGCTGGAATGGAAAGGGTATGTTTGCAGTTAAGCAAGTTCCTTCTCATGTTGGTGCTGATGTTATCCCTAATATGCAGTCTCTTCCTCAGGCGGTCAAGGACATCTTGATGAATCGTGAGAATCCTTGCATTAACTATAACAACCAGTTGCTTCTCGTTCAGAAGTCTGGTGTTGCAGATTCTTGGACAGCATCATCTAGTGATGTTCTTGCAGACGATTGGGAAATTGCCAATGACTAGTTCTTCTGCTGAATACTACAGAACGCACCCAGCAGCTAGGGAGCGGAAGAAGAAATATGATACTCGCTTCGAGTCTTCTCCTGCTCAGAAGGCTAAGCGTAGGGAATTGGCTCGTCATAACGCTGTCCACGATAAAAAGTATGGGGCAGCTTCACGCAAGGGTATGGATGCCAGCCACACGAAATCAGGAATCAGGTATAAGCCATCATCGGTGAATCGTGGTTCCAAGACGGATATGGCTGGTGATAGAAGAGCGAGAGGTGGTCGCAGATAGTGAATACGATAAAAGGAAGTCAATGATGGCTCCCTTTTTCTTATCTGAATAAATCTCTAATATCACAATCTATAGCGTCTGCTACTCTTGTAAGGTAGCTGACGGTTGGGTTTCCGCTGAGGGCAGCAGATAGAGTACCTTTAGTGATTCCCATCTTGCTGGCTACTTCCTCAATGGTCATGCCCTTCTCCTTGATAACTTCTTTTGCCTTTAGGGTTGACATTTTAATTCGCTTAACCGTGATGCGTAGGGCTTAATATTGTTAATAAGTAACTCCGTAGCCTTCGTTGTTGTCGTACTTAGCGAGCGTACAACCGCCACAATTATAGTAATAAGTGATACCGTCTTTCTCTTCGGTGTAATCACCATGTTCCATACGCTCGTTCATGTAGTTGTCGAACTCACCGAATGAAACATTTGCCTGACCTCTGTCGTTAAAATCTAATGCTGTCATAATGAAATGCTTTAACCGTGTTAGCGAGGGCTTACTATTTTTATTCTTTCTGCTGCAAAGATACGTAAAAGTTTGGATATAATCAAACGCTTTCTTGTTTTTAACATGAATCTAACACATTTGTGTCGAAATATAACAAAAAAAATAGGGAGTGCTCACGCATTCCCTATTTCGTTATCCTAACAATCTTAAAACCTATAAACCAAAAACCTATGAAAAAAACAAACGTTCTTCTTATGAATTATATTTTATCCTTCCTCTTCTGACATTTGTCTCAACTTCTCGGTGAGGGCGTTGTGAACCTCACGCTTATCGTCAAGAGTGACGGTCTGTAGCTTAGGGCAGTTAAACTCTAGTATCTTGATGAAAGTTGATACCTTGTCCTTCGGCTCACACTTATACCATGCAGCCATGAAGTCTTCCCAAGCCTCTCTAGAAAAGTCGGCACACAGCTCACGAAACTCCTTTGTGATAGGAGACTCGTACCCTTTCTGCTTACCTCCAGTCTTTGCCCGACCTTTCTCGAACTGACCTTTTGTATTTCTATCTGCTGCCATTGTCTTAACTATTTTGGTGCAAAGATAGTAATTTGTTGGCAAACGGAAACTTTATCCGTTAACTTACCACCTAAATAAACGGATAAAATACGAATCTAGGATGGTATCTGTATCTTTGTACCATTATTAATAATTAAATTTTCATATATATGATAGGTGCATTAATAGGTGCTGGGCTTGGGCTTGCAAGCAGTATTGCTGGCGGTATAGCTAACCGCAAGGCGAGACGTAAGCAGGAGCAGATGATTGCCCAGCAACAGAGAGAAAATCAGGCATGGTATGACAGAACATACAATGCCGACCCGACCAAGCGTGCTGATACGGTTCGCTTGCTCACACAGATGCAGGAGCAGATTAAGAACCGCAACAAGGCTGCCAAGGGTAGACAAGCGGTAATGGGTGGTACAGACGATTCTACTACTGCGGTAAAGGAGGCGAACAACAAGACTCTTGCTGATACTACCTCACAGATTGTAGCTGCAAATGATGCCCGAAAGGATAACATCGAACAGCAGTATATGAACAGAAAGAACCAGTTGCAGAACCAACAGATGGGCATGGAAGCTGAGAAGGCTGCTGATACTGCCAATGCGGTGGCAGGTGTGGCTGGTACTGCTGCCAATATCGCTGCAACGCTTGATAGTGGTGCTGGTAAGAGTAAGGTGGCTCGTCCTGACGTGGTACAGCCTACCGATGTAGATATGGCTAAGTTGGATGCCAAGGTGGGTGCGGCTCCTACCCAGCAGCAAGTAGCAAATGACTTGAATAATATGATTGGTGATAATGCGCCAAAGAAGATTAAAGCATAGACTATGAAAGCATCAGATATGTTACGAAACAACAATGGCTTGAAGACTACACAGAGTGTTATCAACAAGCAGCAGAGTGGGTTGGATGCCGCACAGAAGGTGGCACAGACTCAGGTTCCAGTCTTCACTCAGCAGCAACTTGATGCGGCTGTAAAGAAGGTTGACCAGATGAATGCTGCTACTCCTCAGAATGAAACACCTACGATGAAGGCGGCTAAAGAGAAGACTATTGCTACTCAACAAGCCATCGCCAATGGGGTAGATGTAAATCAGAGTGCTCCTAATGATGAGGAGGATAAACCATCCGTACCCATCGTGAAGAAGGAGGAGTCGAAACCTCTGCCTAAGCAGTTGTCTTATGCTGATATGTATAAGATGCTGAATCCTGAACTGAATGAGACTGCCGAGCAGAGGGCGAACAGAGAGAAGAAGGAGCGTACCAAGGCTCGTATCGCTGCTCTGGGTGATGGTCTCCGTGCGCTATCCAATATCTACTTTGCTACCAAAGGTGCAAAGGTGGTACACAATCCTGAGTCGGATATGACTAAGGCGGTGAATAAACGCAAGGCTTATATGGATGCTCAGAGAGAGAAGAATCGGGCATCATGGCTGGCTGGGTATCAGAGGGCACTCGCTCTTGATGAGGAAGCTCGGAAGAATAACCTGACTCTTGCTGAGCAGATGAGGTATCACGATATGCAGAACGAAATCAACAAGGTGAAGAATGACCAAGGGCAACAGAGAATTGACCAAGGTAACAGAAGACTTGACCTTAGTGAGTTGAAATATACCAATGATGCCGAGTATAAAGATAATCAGTTGAAGATTAAGAAGATGCTTGCTGATGGTCAGATTAGTCATTGGGCTGCTCAGGATGCACTTGCTAGACTGCGAGAAGGACGAATTTCTAATAAGGCTCAGAAATCTTCGGGCGGCAACAAAACTACTGCTGGATATTGGTATGAGTATTACGACATGATGGACACTCCTGAGGGGCAGAAGAAGATTAATGAACTTAAAAGAAAGTTGAGAATCAAGAATGTTACTCAAACTAACGTGAGATACATCATGGATAGATTGAAAGGAAGAAGTAGTTCTGCTGGAGGTGGTAAATCATCTGGTGGCGGCAAGCATACAACACATAAGGCTGGCGGTTCTTCGGCTGGTGGCAAGAAGAAGACTGGCGTAAAATGGTAACAGAATTGGTAACAAGAATTTGGTAACAAACAAATATATATATCATGGCAGAAAGACCATTATACACTTTATACAAGAATCTGAAAGCACAAAACTATGATGTGCCTGATGATTACAATAAGTTTGAGAGTGCTCTGACAAGAGACGGAAAGGGCGGTGCGGATAACAGACATGCTATCTATGAGAACTTGAAGGCTCAGAACTTTGATGTTCCATCAACTTATGAGCGTTTTTACTCTGCACTCTTTGAACCTCGTAGTAAGACTTCATCTAGAGCGAAGGGCGGTAGTGTTCCTATGAGTGCTGCTGACCGTGCTCGTTTCTCTGCTGGGGCAGCAGCTATCTCGGCTAGTGCTCAGCAGACAATGAACAATGCTGGCAGATACAACAGACTGAAACAGCGCAAGCAGAAACAGCAGAAGGGTTTTGGTCGTGTGAATTTGGGTACAAACAAGACTCCTTATGGTGGTGATGCAAACAATGTGGTGAAGGATGATTTTGCTTACAATCCTGAGACTGGCAAGACTGGCGCATACGTTACCTCGGACAATGAGAATGTTTATTCTCTTCCTGAAGCTGAGCAGATGCAAGCTATTCTTGACAAGCAGAACGATGCCTATCAGGTTGCGGTAGATACTGGCGAGATTCCATCTGCCTTTGATGTTCGTGACAAGAATGGTAACTATGACTTGCAGGAGAACATCGGCAAGAATGGAATCTACCTTACTGAGGAGGGTGCTCAAAAGCAGTTTGACAAGAAACTGGCTGATGCCTATGCCCGAAAGAAGGAGATTGAAGCTCTTATCGCTGAGGATAATCGTCAACACGGAAATCCTTTGCTCTCTTATGGTGCTAGTATCGGTGCAAGTAACGGAAGAACTGCTGAGCAGAGTGACTATAGAAATAAGTTGGCAACCTCTCTTTCTTTGGTTACTGAGCAGATTGGTGCGCTTGAAGCGGTTAAACAATATCCTACAAGTAGCTGGGGTGAGGATGCCTTGAAGGCTCTTGACAATACTGCATTTACTGCAAAAACATGGGATTTCGGTCTGACTGACTTCGCTATCATGGGGCAGATGGAGCGTATCAAGACAAAGATGGATAACAATATTCCTCTCTCTGGTTCTGATAAGATGCTCCTGAAGAGTAAACTTGGTGCGGATGCTGCTACGGCTCTCGAAGATGAGAAGATGGGTAACGTCTATCGTTGGACGAAAATTGCAGGGCAGAGTCTCCCATTTATGGCTGACTTCTTCCTGACTGGCGGTTATGGTGGTATTACCAAGGGCATCAGTCGTGGAGCCTTGAAATTTGCTGCTAAACGTGGTATGGGAAAGGTGAGTGCTGCCATCTTGAAGAATACTGGCATCGTGGCTGGCGATGTAATCGGTTCGTATGCGATGGCTGGAACTGAGCAAGCGTTGAAGACTGGTGCTGACATCATGCAGCGACATCTTGGTAATCTGTATCAGGATGAGAAGGGTGATTATAAGTTTGGTACTTTCGATGAGAATGGAAATCTTCTGCATGAGGGTGGTGAGTCTATTGGTACTGCTCTCTATAAGGGTCTGACCTCTGCCATGGTGGAGAACTATACCGAGAGGTTGTTTGGTCACAACTATGGTGTCAAGAAGGGTGCTATCGCTGCTATGGAAAAGCATGGGATGAATGGTACTGCCCAGTTCTTCAAGAATATCGGCAAGAGTGGATGGTATACCAATTCCAAGAAGTGGATGGAGAAGTTCGGCATCAATGGTTTTGGTGAGGAAGTGATGGAGGAGGAGATTGGTATTCCTCTTCATGCACTGCTGGATGGCGATAATAAATTCTCTGACCTTGGTGATGTTAAACAGCAACTTGACATCATCGGTGGTATGGCTATCTCTGTTGGTTCCATGTATGCGATGGGTGCTGGCTCTCGACCAGTCAAGGGCATCTATAATCGTGCTCAGTACTACAGATTCCGTAACAAGGTGAACGTTGCTGATAGTGATGCACAGAACCTTATGGGCGATAATTGGGCAGACATCAAGGATAAGATAGACAACGCAACCAACGAGCAGATGGGTAGTGTGCTGGCTGATATTCTCAGACAGAGAGATACCATGACCAAGGAGCAGATTAATGCTGCTGTTAACTATGGTGTAAACCTGATGAAGATGCGTGGCTACAATATTGCCAAGACTGCTGAAATGAATGCCAAGGAGATTACCAACGAACTAACAACACCTGAGGAGCAGCATCAGGCAGATATTGACAACGCTTATTCTGAGGGGCATGATGCTGATGATGCAGATAAGCATGATATTCAGATTCTGCAGGAAGACCAGATGAAGACTCTTGCAGCAGCATTGGGTATCTCTGAGCAGCAGTTATCAGCCATGAGCGATGAGGAACTGGAATCCCTGACTGGGCAGGATGATAAACTTGACCAAGCTATCTATGATTACCAGTTGTCTTCTGCCCGATACCAAGGTGTTGTTGATGATGCCCAAGATAAGGTCGACCTCGCTGCACATCAGGCAGAACAGAGAGTGGATATGTATACAGACCAAAGTCGTGGCTCCGTTCGTAACGCTACTATCAAAGCATCAGGCGGCTTGGAAGACTATGGTGTATATATTATCAGTAGTAATATTGCTACTCATGATGATGGCTCCATTGATGTAAGCAATAGCGATGATATGATTCTCTATTATGACCCGACAACCAATAGCGTTGAACATGCTGATGCGTTGATGTTCGCTGAACTGGGTGAAGAACTCCCTGCTGATGATGTGAAGGCTCAGGCGGTATCTGATTCTAAAGAGAATGCTATCAAGGAAGTGGCTGGCATCATTGATGGAACCGTTGAAGTTGGCTCCCAGTTCAATGTGACTGATACTGATGGTACAGAACATACCTATGAGGTGTTGGCTGACTATGGTGATGGTACTGCTGCTATCTCTATAGATGGTAACGTGGTGGAGAATCCTTATTCGCTTGCAGACTTGCAGCAGATGAAAGACTTGGAAGACCAGAAAAGACTGGAAGCTGCCAAGGCTGAGCGTGAACAGATGGAGAAAGAACGTGCTGCCCAGCAGAATCAGGAGACAGAAGAGACTCAACCTTCGTTTGACTTCAATCAGATTCTCAATGATGATGGAAATGTTGTACTCGTTGATGTACTGGGTAAGGATGGTAATACTAAATACCCTGACTCTAAGTTATTTCTTATTCGTGATACTGGTGCAAAGGCTAAGGTGGTAGAGTTGAAGAGTGATGGCACAATCGTTCCTCATGCTGTGAACAAAGAAGATGTGGCTACAATCTCTTCTATGTCGCTTGATGAATACAAACAAGCTATGGCTGAATCCTCGATGATAGAGGATAATAGTGGAGAGAATAGAGGTGAGATAGAGGTGGAGACTCCGACAATAGAGGGCGAGACTGCTGCTCCTGCTGAGGAGACTCCTGCAACAGAACAGACTCCTGTTGCTCCTGCCATTACCCTTGAAGATGGAACCATCGTGCCTATGCTGGAGGATGGCAATCCTGACTTCTCGAAGCTGACAGCCGCACAGACTGCTGAGTTGTATGATACTCAGTTCGGTGAGGATGCAGATAGTATCGTATCTGGATATGTGTCTGATGCAAAGAAGGCACTTGACAAGGCTAGCAACATGACCGTGAAGGGTAAGACTTTCGTGGAACAGAAGGCTGCTAAGGATGACAAGGAGAAGGCTATTGCTGATGCTCAGGCGGCTTATGATTCTGCTATCGCTATTCGTGATGCTTACAACGAGCGACAACTGGCTAAGGTGGAAGATACTGCTGAGGGTAGAAAGGAACTCATTGAGAAGGCAAGAAGAAAGTTCGCTCGCTTGAAGAGTGCTGTTAAGAATGATGCTGAGGCTGTATCACAACTCTACCGAGAAACTATCGGTTCTCTCCTTCATCGTCTGTATGATAGTACTGGTATTGACGTGACTGATACAACTCCGCCTACTGCAGAGGAGTATGTGGCTAGCAACCTCGGTGCTCATTCTCTCAACTATGAGGGAACAGAGACAAGCAAGGGTGTTAAGCAGGAGACTGGATTGAGCAGAGAAGACTTTGCCAAGACTCAGTTGCTCGCTGCTGATGGCAAGGGAACTACTATTGATGCGCTCGTTCATAGCTTGTGGGAGAATCGTCCATCAAATCTTGAATCACTCGACACTCAGGATATTCGTAACGTACTTATTGGTGTACTCAATAGCGGTTTCAAGGCATCGGAAGCAAGGAATTTTGTTGAAAATATTCGCATTGCTCAGGCAGAGAATATACTTGAAGAGCAGAAACGTGCTCAGGAGAATGCAGCCTATGCTGAGCAGCACAAGGCTGAGCCAGAGGCCGAGTTGAAGGCGAAGTCGGATGAAAAGGCTGAGTTGAAGGCGAAGTCAGAGGCGAAATTGGATAATGAATCGGATAATAAATCTAATGATTTGTCTAATGAATCGGATAATGAGAAGATAAATGACAATATAAATGATAATATAAATGTTCCTGAGGATGCTACTGATGAGAATCCTTTAGTCGCACAGCGTGATGAATCAGACCTTCCTTTCTCTGCTAAGGAGAATGGCAAGCAACAGACAACTGCCGAGCGTGCTGCTGACGTAGAGAAGAATAAGGTGGATGATATGAAGGTCGTTGACAACATCGTGGGCGAGAAGACTCGCAAGGCTTTCGAGAGACTGGCTAAGATGATGGGTGCTAACATTCAATGGCAGTACTCTGACAAGTTGGGCAACGGCTGGATTCAGGAGACTACGGATGCCGATGGCAACGTTCATCGTACCATCTTCATCACTCTTGACTCTTCTATCACGGAAGGTGCTCAGTTTATCTTCGGTCACGAAATGACCCACCAAATCAAGAACCTGAACCCTGCTGCATACAATGAGTTGACTCAGCTTGTGCTTGATACCTATGGCTCTGATGCCTTCGACAAGGCGGTGGATGAGACCATGCAGAGATATTCTGATGCTGGATTCTCTGGACGTGCTAGAGATTACTATGCTGAGGAGGTTGTTGCTGATTCGGTAGGTGAAATGATTCGTGATTTGAACCTTGCTCACACTCTCGCTATGAAGATGTCTCATCCTCTGCTCGCTGCTATCCATGAGATATTGCAGAAGATTAAGTTGGCATTCTTTGGTACTGAGTATAACGATGTGACCAAGAACATCATCCGCTCCATCGAACAAGCCTACGTGAAGACTGCCAATGGTCAGGTGACAAACTCCGAGACTGGCGAAGATGTTTCATTCTCTCTCCGTCAAAAGCCTGAACCTAAGAAGAAGGGTGTTGGCTACAAGGTGTTCGTGTTGAAGGATGGCAAACTCTATCCGCCTATGGTAGCGAACCCTGATGGTGCTGCTACCCCAGTTGGTGTATGGCTCGATGCTGATGCGGCTCCTATTGCAGGAGAAAGCAAGACTGGCAGACCTCAGGTTAAGCAGGGCGGCAAGGGTACACAAGGCGGTAGCGGTAAGTTAGCCTATAGACCAGGCTGGCATCTTGGTGTAGTTCCTTACGCTATCCAGTTCAACCGCAAGGATGCTGAGGGAAACAAGACTCTCTTCCCTAAGAACTTCGTCTTCGCTGAGGTGGAGTATGCTGCTGATGTAGATTATCAGGAGGAAGCTCGCCAAGAGGGTATCAATCCATCGGGTAAGTATCAGCATTCATTGGCTGGCTTGAAACATCTTCCTACCGATGGATATTATATGTATCGTACCAACCCGAACCCTGAGACTGACCCTTGGGTGATTACTGGTGCGATGAAGGTGAACCGTATCTTGACCAGAGTAGAGCAAGCTGACTTGGTAAGCAAGGCTGGTCGTGAACCTCAGCAGATTCAGGAGGGCGATATTGTTACTGATGATGTTGTGAACAGCATCAATCAGGAGATAGCTGATGCTCCTAAGTTCTCGCTGAAGGTGTATCATGGTAGCGGTGCTGACTTCACAGAGTTTGACTTCGACCACATGGGCGAGGGTGCAGGCTCAGAAACTTTCGGTCATGGTATTTACGTGACTAAATCGGCTAAAATCGGTGCATCCTATGCTCTGAAAGCTAAGGTAAAGAAGATAAAGACTCCAAAGGCTTTCAAGGCTATCAAGAATGGTGATAATTGGTTCGGTAGATTCATTGATAATGCTGTGAGAAGTTCTTTCGCTAAGTCAAAGAAGGAAACTTTTAACAGAATGGATGAACTTATCAAGGAGGATGAGAATATCGTCAATGACGAGACTAAGCCAGAGTGGAAAAAAAATGCAGCACAGAAGGAGTTGGCTGATTTCGATAAGTTGAAGTCTTTGTTTGAGGGCTTGACAGAGGAAGATATTCCTTATTTGAAACGTGCCAAGGCTAACAGATACGAGGTAGAGATACCTGATGATACTGGCAACAATTACCTTGATTGGAACAAACCAATGAACAAGGAGCAAAAGAAGATTGTTCGTGAAGGTTTGGAGAAACTAGGTGTTGATGTTGATAGGTTGGTACGCAATGGTTACTCACTTGACAAAAACTTTGGCGATGTTTACAATGGTCTGTTGTATTATGCGTTGAATGGAACAAAGTTTGAGGAACGTGACAGTTTTGTGGCATCTAGCAACTTCCTATCTTCACTCGGCTTTACAGGTATCAAGTATTATGCTGGTACGATATGGGGTGGAGCGAAAAAAGGTGACTTGAACTATGTGATATTTAATGAGGATGATGCAAAGATAGTTGGTAACACTAAGTTTTCGTTGAAGAAGGTAAACGATGCTTTCAATCAGAGATTAGATGAGTTAGTGAAGAATCCTAACCAAAAGGATAAGATTCTTCACTTGGGTCGCTCTAGTTCCTTCTTGAAGGCTGGTGGAATTACTGATGCGGAAATAGAACTGGACTTTGATAAGTTTATTCGTAAGTCGGGTGATAAGTACAAAAACAATCATCCTTTTGCTGCTAGCGACTTGATAAACTTGCCAATGGCTTTGGCTGAACCGATTGCTGTATTTAATAGTACTACTGCTAATGACCATGTTGTGCTAACCGAGTTACAGAAAGATGGAAAGAACTTCATCGTGGCAGTAAGAGCGGTTGAACAGCATAGAAAAGGTGGTGTTGTACTAGAAGTAAACAAAATAACATCTTTATATCCAAAGGAAGAAAGAGGTATTGTTTATTGGATAAACAACGGAAGAATCAGTAACGTTGACAAAGAAAAAGCCCTTCACTTTATCGAGGCCCTCCAGCCCCATGCTGGAACCACAATAACAGATGAAGAGCTTAAATCTGCTGCAAATATAATCAATTCTTTTGAAACTACCAAGGGAAATGGCGAAAAAGTTGATGTTGAGGCTCCAAAAACTTTCGATGAGTTCCTGAATCATCCTTCTTTGAAGTTCTCAATCAAGAATGAGCAGCAGAGAAAAGCGGCTGAGGATGCTTATGAATATGCTTTCAAACTCCGTCCTAACAAGTCTTCTCAGTATGCTATAGTGGATATGAGCAATCCTTCAAACTCTCCTCAGTATTACGAGAAGAAAGTGTTGGCTGATAGATGGAGACGATTCTATAATAAGGCAGTCCATAACGAGTTGGATGATGTGTATAAGGATGCTTGGGGTAACTACAAACTCTTTGACCTTGCTGACCAAGTGAATGAGGTGAAGGGTGATGTTCCTAGCGAGTTCAATGCTCCTGATGTGGTGGCAAACAAAAATGCCGACAACGAAAGCGGTGCAGAGTATCATGAATACAAGCAAGACGAACCATCGTCTATTACTTATAAGGATAGATATAAGGCTTTCAAGCAACGTGAGGCTAACAGAGAGAAGACTGCCGGATTGAGAAAGGAACGGAAGGAAGTAGAGGATGTCTACAAATCAAAGAGCGAAGAGCGTGTTGAATACAACAAGCAACTGATGAAGGAGTATATGGACGAGCATGGTTTGTCTTCTGAAAACGATATTCCTTATGATGTTTGGGATAATTTGAGAAGTAAATCTTTCGAGAAGTATCAGGATGAGTTGGATAGTCTGTTTAATAAGTATAAAGACTTAGATAAACAGATTAAGGCAGTAGCGGGACCTCGTTTCTCTTTGAAGGATGAGAAGATTAAGAGTGTTGCAGAAAAATTTGGGGTAAATGAGGATGATGTTGCTATGTATGCGAATGCTGTAGAGAAAGGTTCTACTGCTGAGGCAGCACGTGCCAGAGCAAACATCAAACGATATTTGTTGCAGGCAAATGAAGACAAGATTTCCTCATTTGAGGAACTTATGAAGTACACCGTGCCAGTAAATGAATCCTTGAAAGAGAACTTTGGTGACCTTGATGCAATGATTGAGGAACAAAGAAAGCAGGTGGAAGCTGAGCGCAATGCTATGGAAGCTGCAAGAAAAAGAGCGCAGGAAGAGGAAGAGAAGAGACAGAAACATCTGGATGAACTCTCTCTGATTCCAACTGATGAACTTGATAAGCGTTATATGGATGCCATTGCTAATAATGATGAATCAACGGCAAGGGAAATGCTTGATGAATCAGCTAGACGCAAGGGTTATGGTGACGTTGATAGCGATTACCAAGGTCAGGGAGCGTGGGCTGCTCCATCAAATCCTCAATATGAGTCAGATGAGGCAAGAAGAGCCGACATAGAAAACTCTCCTGATGTAAACTTGGAAGATATTGCATTAGGCTATAGTTTGCAGCCTGATGATTATTTCGACAATCCAAGAGCGTATATGAACAATACTGCTTATGGATTGGAGTCTGCTCATGTTATAAAGAATGCACTTGATGCCATTAAGAATGGCGAGAAAGATGTTAAGGTTAAGGTTTATCGTGCCGTTCCTACTTCTGTAAAGGAAGGAAAGTTGCGTAATGGTGACTGGGTTACTCCTTCAAAGAAGTATGCTGAAATGCACGGTGACAATAGGTTGGAAGGAAAATATCGTATCATTGAAGACGAGGTTCCTGCAAATCAATTATGGTGGGATGGCAATGATGCTAATGAGTTCGGCTTTGATGATGGCAAGGAATACCGATATAAGAATGCCAAGAATAATCGTAAGTTGAATGACCTCATAACTTATGATAATAAAGGCAACGTGATACCTCCTTCCAAGCGTTTCAATTCTCGCAAGAATGACATCCGTTTCTCTCTCGCTGGTGAGCGTGGTGCGGCTGATATGGCTGAGGACTTGAAGAGCCTGAATACTCCTGATGAGGTGGATGATGCTATCAAGACTGCCATTGATGATATGCCGAGCGGCTGGAAGATGGCTAACAAGAAGATGATTCATATTGTTCAGGCTCTGGGCGAGAACCGCAAGGCAGAGATTGCTGGCGAGGAACCTAAGTTCTCCCTGAAGGATGGCACTCTCATTAAGGCTGGAACCTACTTTAGCGGTGGCGGTCTTGTTGAGGAAGGCTTGAAGGGTATCATTGACCCAGTGGTGGCAGTGGAGTATGACGAGAAGATAAGCGGTGTTTATCGCAACAACTTCGGACAGCACATCGTTACTGCTGATGTTCGTGATGTTGACCCAAGAGAGTTGGTGAAGCAGATAGATGGCGAGGTGGAGTACTTCCATGCCAGCCCAGTCTGCAAGAACTACTCTCAGGCAAAGAGTAACCATGCTGAGGTGGAACTTGACAAGGAGACTGCTGCTAGCACTGCCGAGTTCATCAATGCTATCAAGCCAAAGGTGGTGACCATTGAGAACGTGAAGGGATATAAGGATTCCGAAGCGATGAAGACTATCACCGATGCTCTGGATGCCAACGGCTATACTTGGGATGCAGATGTGTATAATGCTGCTGACTATGGCGGCTACACAAACCGAGAGAGATTGATTGTCCGTGCGGTTCGTGATGGTAAACTTCCTGCCAAGCCTGAGAAGATGGCACGCAAGAGCGGATGGTATGAAGCTGTGGCTGATATTATCCCGACCCTGACCGAGAAGAAGAATGGTGTGGCTCCTTGGATGGATATTCGCTTGAAGGCTGATGGCATTGACTGGCGAAACATTGACAAGCCATTGTATGTGATGGGTAGTGCCTATGCTGATGGAAAGGTTCCTCATGCCTTTGCTGATGAACTCCTGCCAACACTCCGAACCAAGAGTGGTGATGTGATTGTGATGCCTGATGGTAAGGTATATCGTGCCTTGGGCAGAGTGCTCGCAAGAGTATCAGGAGTGAGCGATGATTACAAGATGCCATTCTCTGAGAACCTGAGCCATACAATCATCGGTAATGGTATTCCTACCCAGTTGACCGAGCATGTTATTGCTCCTCTTTTGCAGAACACCTTGCGCCCAACTACTCCTGATGATGGTAATACCCGATTCTCTTTGCGCTATGACCAGTTTGAACACGACCTGAACCAGTGGAAGAAGGATAATAATCTGCCTAAGGATGCCCAGCGACCAACCATCCCACAACGAAACGCTGGTGAGAGTGCCGTTGACTTTCTGAGGAGAGTAGACGAGTACCGAAAGCAGATGGCTCTGTGGAAGACTGCTCCAACCTACGAACAGCATCTTCTGAGTGATGATACTGCCCTTGGAGAGTTCAACCGAGAGTTGCAGTGTGGTTCTGTGCTCAAACGTATCGCCTTCCAAGATAGTATGCTGGCTATCCGTAAGGCTCAGGAAGCTATCATGAAGGAAGTGGGTGTTGACCGTCTGAATATGGCTGAGGATGCCTATACTGCCGAGAACAGAAGTCATGGCAAGGGAAAGAACGAGTTTGAGGAGTACAACAATGAGTTCTTGCAGCCATTGAGAAAGGCTTATCATCAGATGAAGAAGATACTGGGTGATAGCTATGATAATGTACGTATCTACATGATGGCTAAGCATGGCTTGGAGCGTGATGCACAGATGGCTTTCAAGAAGTCTCTGGAAGCTGACTATGAGGACGTGGCTCAGAGAAGTGCGGCATACAACGCTTACAAGGGCGATATGAACCGTATCATTAATGATAGCGACCTGGAGTTTGGCAGAGTAGACTTCACTACTTGGAGACAGAGAGACAATGCACTAAGGGTGAAATATTCTCCATCTTATATGGACTATCGCTACGACAAGAATGGTATTGCCTACGATTACTCAGGTTTGTCTGCTCTCTTTGACGGCTCAGACTTTGAGGAAGATGCCTACAAACTGGTAAAGGATATTGAGGATAAGTATGTAGCCGAGACTCACAACCTCTGGGATGCAACGAATGCGGCTACCAAGAAGATTCTCCGTGATGGCTATAAGGCTGGCATGATGAGCAAAGATACTTATCAGTATGTGCGAGATATGTATAGCCATTATATTCCTCTCCGTGGCTGGGATGGCACTACTGCCGACCAAGTATGGAACTATGTTGGTGGTGGCAAGGGTGCTTTCAACCAGACCTTGAAGACGGCACACGGACGAGCCTCTATCGCTGATGACCCTATCGCCTACATCGAGAATATGGCAGAAAGTGGAATCCTGCTGAACAACAAGAACTGGGTGAAGCAACACCTGATGCTCTTGGCTCAGAATCATCCAACTTCCCTGCTGACCCTGAGCAAGGCTTGGTACGTGAAGAGTACGGATGCCAACGGCAACGAGGAGTGGATTCCTGCTACACCTCAGATTACTTCTCTGATGAATAGCAATCAGGTGAAGGCTGCCATTGATGCTTTCGAGGAGAAGATGGAGCAGATGGCTCAGACTGGCGATGCTACCCAGCAGAGAGATGGATTGAACATAGCCTATCCTCAGACTCATAGCGAGGAGAGAGAACATGAGGTGCGAGTGATGAAGGATGGCGAGGAATATGTTATCTACGTGAATGGTGACCCTCAGTTGGCTCAGGCTATGAACAATACTAGAGCACACCGAGTAAGAGAGATTCAGAGCGGCAAACTTGATAGGGCTGCTGCTTGGTTAGGCAGAAAGATGGCTGTTGCCTATACTAGTCTTTCACCTCTCTTCGTCCCTTCCAACTACTTCCGAGACCTGACCATGACGCTGGCATCTACCGCTATTCGTGAGGATGCAAAATATAACTATCTGCTCAGAAAGAATCTGGCTACCTCTTGGAATCTCGGTTTCATTCTGAGAGACTATCAGAACGGCAAGTTGAGGGAGAAGGTAAGCAACGGAAACGCTACCAAGAAGGAACAGATGTTCTATGACTTCATGATGAATGGTGGAGAGACTGGCTTTGTATCTTCGCTTGATGTGGAAGACTTGAAGAAGAAATTCAAGAATGATTTGAAGGATTTGGATAGATGGAAGGCGAACCCAGTAAAGGTTGGTCACACAATCATGGATAGTATCGAGTTCCTGAATAGAGCAATTGAGGATAGTAACCGATTTGCGGTTTACATGACCTCTATTCAGTATGGACGTTCCGTTGATGAGGCTGTGAATGATGCCAAGGACGTGACCTTGAACTTCAACCGCAAGGGTACTGGAGAATATAGCTGGCAGACTATTAGAAATCTCTATCTCTTCATCAACCCAGCAGTACAGAGTTTGCAGACCTTGGGTGCGCTTGCCAAGCATCATCCTTTCAAGTCCACGGCTGTTACTGCATCGTGGTTGGCGAGTGGTGTACTCGTACCTATTGTTAATGTCGCTCTAATGCAGTTGGGTGCTGCCTTTTTGGGTGGCGATGGTGATGATGATAAGGATTGGTACAAAGATATATCTAAGAAGTACTGGCAGTTCTCCAAGTGGGATAGACGAAACAACTTTATTATGTGGGTTCCTACTACCCATGAGTTCGTGAAGATTCCTCTTGCTCAGGAGTTCCGTGCTTTCTACGGTTTGGGTGATATGATTGCATCCAAGATGATGGGTGGAGAATTGGCTGAGGAGAGTTGGGAAGACTATGGTTGGGATTTGGTTGGTCAGGTTGTTGATATGCTTCCGCTTGACCCTACTGGCTATGATGGCAATATTGCTGTCAGTCTGATGCCGAATGCTATTCGCCCAGTCTTTGAGTTGGCTTTCAATGTAGACTTTACTGGCAAGCCATTATTCAAGGAGACAGAGTATAACAAGTATGACCCTAACTTTACCAAGGCATACGTGGGCACTCCTGATTGGCTGGTACGTGCATCCGAGATGGTTAACTCAATCGGAAACGACTATCCAGATGTGCAGCAGAACAGCATTGATGCTTTCGGTGACCCAAGATACAATCTGAATAACCCTGCTGTGGCTGACCATGTATTGTCTTCTTATCTCGGTGGTGCTTACACCATGGGAAGTCAGGTGCTCGGTTTGCTTACCAAGTCGCTCAATGACCCGAAGGAAATCAAGGTGGCTGATATTCCATTATTCAGCAAGTTCGTCAGCAATCCTGATGATAGACCAGTTACTAAGAAACAAGGTGATGAGTTCTGGGATATGAAGGAGAACCACGACCGTGCAGCCAATACCCTGAGCAAGTTGAAGAAACAAGCTAAGGTAGATGGCGATTACTCTATGCTGGAGCGGTTCTACGGCTCTGAGGAGTACAAGCAGTACAAGCAGGATGATGTGAAGGTGAAGAAGTATGAGGAAGACAAGAAGAAGGAACGTGCTGAGGAGAGTGGGGAGGAGTATAGACCTCACAAGTTGAATGCCGAGGATATATACAAGGCTCATGCTACTCCGAATGATGATTTCGAGGACTTGAAGCTGAAACAACTCTACACTAAGTTGAACGGATTCAAGTCTGCCTACGACCTCTTGGTTGATACGGCTCCTAGTCAGAGCGATGGCTACTACAACACCAACAAGGCTGCCATTGATGCCATTGACGAGATTTCCATCGATAAGCAGGAGATTTCCGAGTTGAAGAAAGGTTTCTTGGATGATGGCAAGGATGCCTACAACGCTGAGGACATGAAACAGATTCGTGACCTGAGAAAGAGGATTCTTGCCGTGCTGGAGAAGGCTAACAAGGCAGTTGTTGCTAACCAGAAGGCAAAGGCTAAGAAGTAATATATATATGACTATCCCCTGAAAGTGCTATGCTTTCGGGGGATAATTGCTTTCAATCTGAAACTTTTTACCCCTATTTCTTGTGCGAATCTATCAATCTGTAAATATTTATAAAGTTTAACTTTTAAAGTTGTGTATAAATGTAGCTATTTCCTAATTTATTATTATATTTGCCACCTCTAAGATTTTTTATTAAATAAGTAAAAGAACCTCAATCATATAAACTTTTAGAAAACAATGTCTTATGAGAAAAGAAGAAGACGAAGACCAACAGGTCAGGAATTTGTTTAGAGAGATAACTAAGTTACTCCCTGAACGCAGCAAGATTAAGACGGACTTGCTTTATTTCAAGTATGCGCCTATATTGGTCATGCTTTTCAGATGGTATAGTGTATCTCAGTTCTACGACAACAAGATGGAGATAACGCTGTGGTATGAAGAGAACGAGGAACCTATCTGGTTCTTCTACTTCATCACTTACATTCTTTACCCGATTTCTCTTTGGAAAGGTCAGGTACTGCACAGATTGTGCGTGGAGTGGAGAATACCGCTCTTATATTCAGCAGGAGTCAACGTAATACACATCATGTTCGGCTCTATCGTTATCACAAACAATATGTACTATTGTGATATGTTCCTGATTACACTCATTTTAATTTTATATGCTTATGTCGCAATTAGTAAATTACAGCATCATCAATACAATAGGTCATGAGCTTCTTCATGTGGTAGCGCATATCTGTGAGCAAGATGGAATAGATATGATGAGCGAAGAACCATGCTATATAATGGGGAGTTTATGCGAGAAGTTCTTCAAGGTGTATGATTAATGTTACTTCTACTTGGTGCATAAGTAAAGGGTGAATCATTCGACTCACCCTTCTCCTTTATCTTTATGGTTTACTCCCCATACTTTGGCTCTTCATACACCAAGTTATGCTCATCTACATAAGCCTTGGCTTCTGAGTATGTGTCAAACTCTACTGCGGTGGCATTCACTGCTGGGAATACCTCAGCATTGTCACCTTCCTCCGTGAGAGGTAGCACCATCTTGGTTCCCTCATGTACTACCTTATACTTCTTTGTTAACTTATTCATATCTTGTTTCCTTTCTTTACTTTAATGTTAAACTTATGATACCCTATGCAGGAATAACTAATACCGTGTAGCCTTTCTGCTGCAATGTTGTAACTGCGGCATCTGATGCTGATGTTCTAGTTCCACGAGCCGTAATAGCTTTTTTAGCAGAAATATCACTACTAGTAAATCCAACAACACATTTTGCTTGATTTATCAACATAGCATCTACATCTTCTCCAAAGTTTGGGATGCCTTCAATGGCTAATATCTTGTATGAGCTATTTCTCTCTGTCTTCCAGGAAAACTTAGAATTATTATCAACCATTGTTATTAAATTCTCATTTCCAATTTTTGAAATATCCCCATATACAGAATTTCCTCTAAAGACTCCAGCAGCAGATAAGAGAGAAGGATAGTTAGAAGGTATAAATTCTCCATATACTTTTGTGTAGTCTAGTGTTAACCACTTTATAGTTCTAGGAATATTTGCAACATCACCAGTTACGGCACTTCCTCTAAAGGCATTAAATTCGACAAGGGGAAGGTTCTTTATAAGTTTTGTATCAAGTACACTACTACCGGAATATTTAAGAATACTAAGATTAGTTATACTTGCTATATCTATACTATTCCGTAGTGTCGCTGTACCAAGATTTAAAATATCAAGAATAGGACAGTATTTTAACTCAGAAATGTCTATCGTAACCCCAGTGTTCTCTGGAATAAATAGCTGTTTTAAAACATACTTATTCCCAAAGCAAATTAAGGAACTTACATTTTTAACATATATATTATGCAAACTTCCATCTGTGATAGATATGTTTTTACCTGTGTTATTACTTAATGTGCTATCTGTAAAGTTTCCATTTACATTTCTAACTTCACTATTTCCATCGAATGCAACTTGAATCTTCTGAGAAGATTCAGAAGGTGATTCAATTTCATTTAACGAAATAGAAAACTCACCAATTTTCAAAAGATTGTCATTATTAACACTCTCATTAAGCTTTGTTATTAAACATTTTCCCATAATTGTATATTATTTTAATTAATAAATATTTGCCCTATACAAAAGTTTCTGCTGCTTTAATTTCCATGTAATTTTAGCATTCGTGTACAGATGGTTGTCTTCTGACACTGTTGTTGCTTCCGTTGTGAAGTCTGCAAATATGATTGTTCCCATAATAGCATAATCTATGCAGAACATACCTTCATCCATCATCCATGCACTACTCATAACATTTGAATAATAAGATGGAACGACATACACCTTGTACTCTACAATCTTCCTTTTACTCCAATCAATGCTTAGTTGCACGATTCTTGAGCAAGTAGCTGCATTATCTGTTGCGCCAGTAGGATTTGAAGTAGGATTGTTTCGAGGGTTCTCTTTCATTAAGAAGTTGTTATCGAACAGTGTATATGTAGGATAACTCACACCACTAATCTCTTTCATTCCCCAATACTTCACATCATGACACAAGAACCACTGAGCCAATGAGTCTGTCTTGATTCTCCTTGCAACAGCACCATAATTACTAGACGATGGCAAGCCACCAACTTGTTCCAGTACTGGACCAAATGTAACCTTGTCTTCACTGCTAACAGTTCTTTTGAGAATTATCCAAGAGCAACAGTTTCTTGGATTTACAATTATTCTGTCTTCAGTCCTATCAAAACCAATAGTATTTGTATGGGTTTCTGCTATAGGTGCAGTAGAATGCACATCTGCATCAAACAGAATATCTCTTAAAACATCTTGGTCATTGAGGGTGTATGAACCAATCTTCTTTCCATTCTTCCACTCTACCAAAGTATCAGAATAAGTCATGTGTCCATCCATTGTTAGTACGTTGCTATGATAATACACGATGTAATGGAAATCATCTATGTAGATGAAGTCATGAGTATCATAATTTGGACTTGCTAATTGGTCGATTAGGATGAAGTTCTCATCAAATACGCAAAGGCCTTTGAATGGGTCAACCTTTAGCAATGCAACAATTCTTGACTTACCACTGCTGTTTACCTGATGCTCGACATTGTAGAAATAAGCAGAGCTGTCAGCGATGGAAAGAAACTTTGTCAATCCAGTTTCCTTGACCTCATACAGATATTTCTCATTATGCAGCAATACCCGATTGGCATTTCCGCAAAAAACAGCAGCACCTCCAGAAGGGTTGGATATAGTGAACTTTAAATCTGATGGTACATCGAAAGGTGCCACAAGGTCTTTGTCTATCTCCTTTACAGACAATACCCCTTTATCACTTACAGAAAGCTCAAAGAAAGTACCATTTGGAGATTTTAGATATTTGGTTTCCTTCGTGAAATTGGCAACATTCAATTTAAGTTTTGGAATAGAAACAGAATCACTAGATTCACTTACAGCATACTTACCTCGGTTTATGGTAACATTATTTTCGTAAGTAGCCACGGCAAAACGTATGTATGCAGCCCAATCCCAATATTCTGGAACTTGAACACTTGCCTTAGGCAGACTTCCGTTTGGCATCAATCTTTTTGCGTTATTGTCATTTTTGTCTGAAACAACAACCATACCTGTAGCTGTGCCAGTCCTAGTGAACCATTCTCCTGGCTTACAAGGTATTTTGTTACTCATTTCTGCACCTGCATTTGGAGGAGTGAAAGATTGCTTTCCATCAGCCGTTGTGTATGTCTTTTGTGATGTAAGATACAAATTAGGCTTTGAGTTGTCGTAAACCCCATCGATGTTTTTAAGTTCAATGCCATTAACATCGTCTTGTGTTGCATAATTGGAAAAATCAATAGATTCGCCTTTCATACTAAAATGTTCTACATCTAGATGTTCTACATCTAGAGCAGTTTCATGTTTTACGCCATTCTTGTCTCTGTAGCTAAGAATATGTTCTTCTTCGTCCAATGTCATCTCTAGCCTATTCTCTATGTCTGTTTTTTCTTCTATTTGTGTCAGGATAGTCTCGGACTTTACCTTATGAATATAGTGACTACCATCGGGATTTGTTGCAGAAAGAACCTTTCCTTCTGCATCTTGCTCAACTGCAAGATACTCATCATTCTCTATTGTAGAAAGATGAGCTGTACGTTTTTTGATGTCTGCTATATCAATAATAGCATTGGCAATAAAGGTACTAATATCAATACCACCAACAACCATGTGACCATCATCAGCACGGAAACCACATAATACTTTGTTTTCTGCATCAATGATAGCATAGAGCCATTCCTCGTTGGCTATTACAGAGTACATTTCATGATTAGGAAAGTATGGCTGTGCATCATACTTGATTGCTGCAAGGATTCTGTTTTCTGCATCTACTACTGCAATGATATACTCATCATTAGAAATATAGAAGAAGCTGGCAGCTACATCAATGTTTATCAACCCCTTACCATCTTCCTTTGGCTGTAAAGTTTTAAGAGTTTCGTCAATGTTTGAAAGAACAATCTTGATAGCCTTAATATCATCAAGCCACTGAGCCTTGGCTGCCCAGCTAGTACCATCTTGCTGAATACCAAGAAGAGGATGATTTGCAGTGTCAAGAATAACCCAAAGGAACTCCTCGCTATGAGATATGTGATACATATCATTGAGAGGATAATATGGCTTACCAGTTGCTCTGTAGATACCAAAAATAAGTCTATCCTCGGAATCTACTACTGCCATGATAAACTCCTCGTTCTCAATTACTCTAAAGCGCTCTTTTACTTCATTTTCAATTAGAGACTTGCCTTCTTCTTTATCTACCTTTGTGTCTTGAAGATTCTTGATGTCTTCTCCTAACTTGGTGCTGATATTATTGAGATTTGCAAGGATGCTTGTCAGAGTCTGAGTATTATCAATACTAGCAAAGAAGTTCTTCAACTCTTTCAATGTGTCAATAGCACTTGTAGTATCATCATCACCCAAGATAGTGGTAATCTTATCAGCCAAGAGACTTACTTGTGACTGCAATCTGTCCTCTACTGCACTTGTTTTACCAAATACTGGAGTACCATCCCACCGAAAACCGAAAAGCAGTTTATCTTCTGCATCCACCTTGGCAAAGATGAACTCTTCGTTCTGAATATAATGAAAAGGAGTTTCTACTACTATTCCTTCCTCATCCTTGATAGCTGTTTTGTCAACAACCTCATCTACTGCACTCTGTATGTTAATTGCAGTAAGTTTTGACTTCTCATTATTATAAGTAACAGCAGTAGCCTGACTTGCACCACCAGTAGCAGCAATATCCTTGATGGTTTCTTCCATCTGAGTGCTGCGAGTCTGCAACAATGAAATATCTTCATCGTTGGCGGTGATTTGCTGCTGCTTATCATCTAGCTGACTCTGATAGTCTTTCAGTGTATCATCAACGTTCTGAATGGTTTCTACCAAATTCTCAGGAAGACCAGTAGCTGCATTAATAGTCTGACGAAGCTCTGGGTCTAATTTCTCTATACCGATGGTGTTGTCTTTCAACTTGTCCTTGGTGATGGAGTTCTCTGCCAACTTCTCATTGGTGATACTTCCGTCCTCCAGTTTCTCGTTGCTGACAGAACCATCTTGGAGATTGGTGTTGCCAACAGAATCAGCAGCCATCTTTTCGTTGGTGATAGCACCATCCTTGATTTGCTGAGTTGTTAACTCATCAGTGATATTGACCTTCTTGTCGAGCGATTCCTTGACGGATTCTCCCGATTCCTCGTCCTTGACGTGCTTTGAATATGTCAGAGTCTGGTCTTTGCGCCCACTGATGAGGATGCTGTTGTATTTTTTCTTTTCTGCCATATTATTCTTTTAGTTTAATTTGATATTCGTTATCATCCCCTGCTACAAGTTCGTCTGACCAATAATAGTAGAGGTCACCTAGCTTTGTGGTGTTCATTGAAGTCTCAAAACCGCATTGGTTGAAGATGAGCGGCTGGCGGCTTGCAAACCAGATGTATGGTTTCTCTTCCGTGGTTTCGATTGTGAGAGTCTGACCGACAAGAGTACCAGCCAACAGAGTGAGGTCTTCCATATTCAACTCGCTCATATTCTTGGCTGACGAAGCTCCATAATAGCTTGCCTTGACGGTTCCACTTGCCGTGATGGTAACATAGCCTGATACGGCTGGGATGAAGACCTTATGGGTGTTGCTGTTGTAATACTCAGCAGTAACATCCTTTCCGTCCATGATAACCTTTACCTGACCGATGCTGAAACCTTCTATAGGCATGAACTGAGCTTCTAGTTTCTTTCCGTTGCTGATAGTTCCGTTAATCACGAAGTTCTCCTGACTCTCTACCATTTGGGTTTCACCATTGATGGTGTAGCTGAATTTAGCGTTATCAACGATGAAAGAAATAGGGCAAGTAGACTGATTCTCTGTCACGATGTAGTAGCGGAGGTTGAATAAGCCAGTATGCTCTCCTTCCGTGATGCCGATAGGAACATTACTCATAGAGTTGTGTTCTACGATTCTCAGAAGGTTGCGCTCGATGCTGACCATTTCGCTGCCCTCATACTTCCATGATACCCTGACGTTATAGTTTCCGTAATCGAGGGTGGAAGGAATGTCGCATATCAGTACGTTGCCTTGGATTCCTGCTACTTGTACTGGAACAGAAATTGTATTGCAGAAACAGCCTGACAACTCAACATTGATGTCGGTAGCCAGATTCATATCGAAGTCAACGAGTCGCTGGAACTCTTTCGATACGTCCATCTTCCGCACCAAGATGTGGAGTTTGAAACTATTTCCTTGTACTATTTTATAAATCATATTTTGATACACATTATTAATAATAGGCAAAGATAGGCAGAATTTTCTCCACCTATCTTTTATCCGTTTATTTAGGGCAGAAAAATTTTAGATTAAGCCCTTCCATCTGAGAAATTTGCGCTTGCGGCTGCGCTTTCCCTTCTCACTCTTGCAGTTGGTATGATAGACACAATCCTTGAAGAGGTCTCTGACCTTCATGTCGTTGTCTACCAGTTTTGTCTTCTTGAATGCCTCGAAGAGTGGGCGGTTCATAATCATGAGGTTGCCCTTCTGCGTAGGAAGGACGTAGAAGATTTCACCATTGTTCTTCTTGGATGCGTAGTCTGCCTTAGCCGTAGCTTGGCGGTACATAATTTCGCACTTGATGCGCTTGAAAATCTTTGTTACTTTCATAATCGTAATTATTAATTTGAAATTATATGATGGTTGCTGCCGAAACAGAAACCTTTCTTCTCATTACTCTTGTCTGAATCTGTATCATCTTTGGCATTTCCATTTCGTTGAAACAGATGTGGAGTCCGATGGCTCTGGTCATGAGCAAATCATCGTGCTTTCCGTCTGCTGCCTCGTATACGGTTCCGTTCTTCTCGTAGGTGAGATATTCATCTAAGCATCTATCGTCTCGCTCTACATAGAGTTGTTCACGGATAGTCTGAACCAATACTGAGATAACCATTGGCTTGGTTGCCACGTTGGTATGGAATCCGTACTTCACTGGAACCTTATTCTTGATGTCTGATTCGCTCTGCTTGCGTGCATAGAGATTGTCGTATACGTCCTTGATTTGATTCAGGATGAACTCAGACTGGTCACCACCTTCTAAGATGTGCTCCTTGTCTTTCGTTTCCAAGGTGTTGGATTCAATCACCAATAGAGCATCGTTGTAGTATTTGGCTATCTGAGCCGCCTTCCATGCAAGCAAGTCCATATCAATGTGCCCATACCATTGGGCTACCACATACGGCTTGCCACCTTCCATCATCCAATAGCGGTCGAAAACACAGATAACAGACCAGTCGGCATTCTTGCTGCGTCCACCAATATCCACTACAACCAGATAGCGGTTTATCACCTTGCAATCATCAAAGGTCTCAGGTTTGCTCCATATCCACAACTGCCCCTGCTTGTCTTCACAGAATCGGACATTCTGCATACACTTTTTGCCCTTGTAGCCATCACCATAAACATCACCGATGAACTTAGGTGCTCGGCATCCCTTGCGGAACTTGTCAACCTTGTCTTCGGCAAACACCTTGGCTCCTGAATGCTTGAATGCTTCAATATCATCGGTTGGGTAGCCAGCAGCCATATCGGCATGGTCGGTGAACTTTTTGCGCTCGGCAATATACCAGTTGATAGCTTCGAGTGGGGCACCCAGTGTCCATAACTTCCAAAGATAGGTACATGGCTCCTCTCGGTCGGACATCGTGTTGGTATTATTGCGGTTCTCGTATAGCCATTTGGCAAACTCTACCTTCTGTTTCTTGCTCTCAAATTCGAGGTGATACATATCGTATATCTCGAACCAAGGAACAAAGAACGGCTCAAACTGAGATTCTCCCTTGACTGCTGCAAGCCACTCCTTGTGGAAGAAGTTGCCAGTACCATTGGCTGTGGATTCATAGGCAATCATCGTGTATGGTCGGTACAAGATACCATTGGTAGCATTCTGTACTACTTCCTCAGGAGATTTACCATCCGTCTTTTTCCACAAACCCACCTCGGAAAGGTGTACCAAGTTGTAGTCTTCACCATTGGCTGATAGTGGTCGTTCCATGGAACCAACCTTAATCTTGCAGAATCGCTGAGGAACCTTCTTTACATTACCTGATGTTCCTACTCCAACAAACTTCGGCTCGTTCTCAGAGAATGCTTCTCCCATTTCGTAGAGAAACTTGGTCGGGAAGTTTTTCAGAGCTTCCTCGAACATACCACGGATGGTCTCTGCTGTGTCCTTGACCTGAGCCACGATGAGCGAGTTGAGACCCTTCTGCCACATGAGTTGCAGCCAGAGGAAGTACATCTGAATAACCGTAGAACCTCCCCATTGTCGGGCTTTCAGCAGGATGAGACGGATAGGGCGATTCTTCTTCCTTCGCTCCTCCAGCCACCTGAGCAGTCTGCGCTGCGGTCTTCTGAGCACAAAACGGAAGGGGAGACCTCCACCTTTCGGTTTGATATAGATGAACGTGGCAAAGAAGAAGAAGGGGTCGTGTTTCATCCTGATTCGAGTGAACTGCTCCACCAGTTGCTCCATTTCTTCCTCTAGGTTGTACGGCTCGTCCATATCCTTGTGCAGTTCCTCGATTACTGCCTTGCAGCTACCCAATTCGATGAGCATCTTGACGAGCGGAATCTTCTTCATGGAAACTGGAAGCTGCTGTCTCTGAATCGGGAAGTCGGGAAGGAAGAGCAGGAATCGTTTATCTCCACAACCTTCACCCTTGATAGGACTGAATGGTGTGTTGATTTCCTTGATGCGTTTCTCATTCTCTTTCAGGATGCCCAATACGTGTTTGTCGAGTGCATCAGTCAGTTTTGTGGTTACTTGTCTTGGCATAGCGGTGCATTTAGATAACCCCACAACAGACCAAGTACATAGCAATAGATGTGGACTCCAACTGCCATGCAAGGGAAGAAGATTCCAACACAGATATATAGGAGAATGGTGAGATTGTATCTTACCTTATTCTCCACGTATGGGGCAATAAAGCCCATGTAAGCATAGATAAATCCGCTAAGACCGATAATTGGTACGGATGAGGTGAAGGGATAGCTGATGGCTATAAGATAGAATGCCACCAAGTGACCGATGCCACAAGGGATGGCTCGGTAGCATTGATGGAAAACATAAAGGTTGATGGCAGCATGAAAGATGTTCTGATGAAAGAAAGGGTAGCTTAGTCGGTTCTGAATAGAACAATCGTCAAAGAGACCCATGCCATCATATCCAAGAAAAGTGATACACATTATTATAATGTACCCAGCATAAAGCGCAATCTTCTCTTTCGTCTCTCGTAGCATCTTTGCTTCTCCTCCTTTCTCACCCTGCTAAGAATTACGTGTATGCTTTGAGGAGTCAAATAGAAACTGGGTGCTTTTTCAGCACATACACGTTTGATAATATCCATATTACTGAGATATGGCTCATTACTCTTATGAATCTGGAATCGTCTGAAAATCTCCTGATACATTTCCTTTCGGGTAGGAATCATGTTATCAAGAGGTTTTCCTTTCAGTAAGTCTAATATGACTATATAAGCACGGTCTTCTGAAACCCAAAATCTTCTGCTCGGAGATTGGGCTAGCTTTTCCTCAATCTCTGAGAGTCTGATATTGTCTCTTACATTAATAATTTCTTTGTAAGCCCTCAATAAATCAGCATCACGTTCCTCTATAAAATAGCATCGTGAATCCTTATATTTCATATCTGACACTGCAAATATACAAAAAAAGTATTGAATTAGTCGCATCCGATTAGACTAAATTAACGGATAAAGGATGAAAATCGGGAAAAAGCATTAATTTTGGGCATTGATTTATAAATATACACATATATATCTGTCTCTTATACACATCTCCGAGCCCACGAGACACTCGCTAATC
>ERZ1027243.36-NODE-36-length-55423-cov-9.422356_pt1 | contig 55423 bp, 48 predicted proteins | sample MGYA00519243_ERZ1027243 | MGnify/ENA primary metagenome ERZ1027243 (study PRJEB26926, sample SAMN06164727) | human gut metagenome | biome: ENVO:00009003; feature: ENVO:2100002; material: ENVO:00002003 | host: Homo sapiens | place: USA | collected 2012 ...
CTTTCGTTTGCAATCACAGGTTTTTCAGAACTTTTTAAGTTCTGAAAAACCGCACACAGCTTGTCAAAAAAGACTTTTTTGACAAGCTGTGAAATCCTGCACGGCTCACGCCGCGCAGGATTTCTTGAGACTTCTATTGCTCCCGCTTCAGGAGGCGGATGTCCTGGCCGGTGAAGGGCAGAAGCTCAAACTCCCCCTCCAGCCTGGACATGATCTGGGCCGAATAGCGACGGCCGATCTGGTCGGGGTCCAGGTTGGTGCTGATGATGGTGCTCTTTCCCGCCAGCAGGCGGCCGTTGAGCAGCTGGTACAGGGCGCTCTGGACAAAGGCGGTGGTCATCTCGGTGCCCAGGTCGTCCAGGATCAGCAGGTCGCAGGCCATGCAGCGCTCCACGCTTTCGTTCGGCTCGTCCACGTCGTCCCGGCGGAACTTGGCCGCCTCGAACTGGGAGAAAATATGCCCCGCCGTGTCGTACACCACGGAGAAGCCGTCCTCGCTGACCACCCGGGCGATGCAGGCGGACAGAAACGTCTTGCCCAGGCCCGGCGCGCCGAACAGCAGCAGGTTCTGCTTCCCGGGGCGGAAGTCCCGGGCGAAGGACTGGCAGATCTCCAGATTCCGCTGGGCCGCCTCCCGGGGGGAGCGTGGCAGGTTGCCCCGGTCCGTGGAATAGTAGTCCAGGCGGAAGGTGTCGAAGCTCTGGGAGCCGATGTCCAGCATGTGGGACAGCTCCGCGATCTGCTCCCGGGCGTAGTAGCTGCGCAGGCAGGCGCACATGGAGCCGTCCGGCAGGAACCCGGCGTCGCCGCACCGGGCGCACCGGGGCTTCTCCTCCAGATAGTCGGCAGGATAGCCCAGAGACGTAAGAAGCTCCCCCCGGCGGCGCTGGAGGGCCAGATTCTCGTTCCGGATGGCGTGGATGGCGGGCACCGGGTCCTGCCCCCCCTTCAGGGCCCTGGTGATGATCTGGCTCATGGTGCCGCGCAGGCGGCGGTCGATGTCCGCCAGCTCCGGCTCCCGGGCAAACAGCTGCTGCTGACGCTCCCGGAACTGCCGGGCCCGGCGCTGCTTATCCTCGTCAAAGCGGGCCATGGCCCGGCTGAGAATTTTTCCGTCGTAGGGCATGGGGTTCCCTCCTTTACCGCTTTATATTACCACTTCATGTATTTTTCCATGCGGGAGTTGTCCTGATCCGGCTTGTCCGGCTTCGGGGACGGCTGGGCGGGCTTTCCGGCGTCGCCCTGCTGGACCTCCTCCGGCGTGTGCCAGCCGTTTTCGTGCCAGCGGCGGAGGATGCCGTTGAGATACCGCCACTCTAACTGCTTCTTATAGAATATGGTCTTGTCGTAGGCCAGAGCCACCGTTTCCGGCGGGAAGCCCTTGTCCATCCAATCGGAGATGTACTTTTCCTCGCTGGCCACCGGGCGGCGCTGGCCCAGGCCCAGCACCTGCATATAGGCGGACTGGCCCTGCTGCTTATCGCGCCAGGTTTTCAGATAGCGGGCGGCGCTGTCCTGGTCGAACAGGCCCTGGCGGGCCCAGTAGTAGCCCTCCTTCTCGATCTGGCGCAGGGTGGGGCGGCGGCCGGGGCCGTAGCGCTCCTCGGACCGGGTGATGCAGTGGTTCACCAGCAGATAGATCACGTCCGCCGGCATACCCAGGTCGTCATACAGCCCCGCCAGCACCTGCAGGTCGGCGGTTTTCAGCTTGCGGCCCAGCTTCTCCTCCACCTGGGGGATCAGCATCCGGAAGGAGCGGTCGTCCTCCAGAAGGGCCGCCAGGTCCTGGGCGCTGTATACCGGGCGCTCCTCCGCCGGGGCCGGAGGCGGCGTTTCCGCCGGACGCTGGATCAGACCCAGCCGCTGCAGGCCCGTTTCCGCTGCGTTCAGCCGCAGCTGGCTCCAGCGCAGCCGGGACTGCAGTTCCTGCTCGGTGATGCCCCGGTCCGCCCGCATCAGAAGCAGGTATAAAAGCGCGGCGTCGCCGTCGCCGTTTTTCACCAGGCGGTCCACCTGGTCCGCCGTCAGCACGATGCCGGGGTCATTTTCCCGCAGGATATAGCCGCTCACAGCCGCGCCCTCCCTTCTGTTTTCTTCGGAACCCCTTTATTTTACACGAAATCCCCCGGTTCGTAAAGCCGCCCAGGCAGGTTTTTCACAAAATTCTCCTTTTCGTCAGAAAAGGCTTTTCCCGGCGGGATTTTATGGTATAATGGATTCTGTATCGGTATGACTCTTTTTGCGGTTTACATAAATAGGAGGATGACATGGCAAATAAGGTAACAATGACCATCTGCGGCCAGGAGTACACCCTGGTGGCGGACGAGAGCGCGGCATATATGGAACAGGTGGGCACGCTGGTGAACCAGCGGATGCGCCAGACCCAGGAGACACTGCGCGTGAGCCGCGCGGACGCAGCGGTGCTGGCGGCGGTGAACCTGGCGGATGAGCTGCTGAAAAATCAGGCGGCGGCGGAGAATCTGCGCCGCCAGGTGAAAAACTATCTGGACGAGGCCACCCAGGCCAAGAACGAAGCCTCGGAGCTGAGACGCCAGCTGTTCAAGGCCCAGCAGGGCCGGGGCCAATGATGGAGCTGCTGAGCCCCGCCGGGGGCTGGGAGGCCATGACCGCCGCCGTGCAGAACGGGGCAGACGCCGTGTACATGGGCTTCGGCGGGCTCAACGCCCGGCGCAGCGCCCGGAATTTCACGGACGAGGAGTTCCGGGAGGCCGTGGCCTACTGCCATCTGCGGGGGGTGAAGGTGTATCTGACCCTGAACACCCTGGTGACGGACCGGGAGCTGCCTGCCGCCGCCGAGGCCCTGAAAAAAGCCTCGGACATGGGGGTGGACGCCATCCTCATCCAGGACTGGGGCATCTGGCGCATGGCCCGGGAAATTGCGCCCGATGTTCCCCTCCACGCCAGCACCCAGATGAGCCTGCACACCCTGGGCGGGGCGTGCCGGGCGGCGGAGCTGGGCCTGGAGCGGGTGGTGCTGGCCCGGGAGCTGAGCCGCCGGGACATCCACACCATAACCCGGGACTGTCCCGCAGAAATCGAGGTGTTCGGACACGGCGCCCTGTGCATGTGCTACTCGGGTCAGTGCGAAATGAGCGCCGTGATCGGCGGACGCAGCGGCAACCGGGGAGCCTGCGCCCAGCCCTGCCGCCTGCCCTACGGCGTCAACGAAAAGGCCGCCGGAGACCATCCCCTGAGCCTGAAGGACGCCAATCTGGCGGACTATGTGCAGGAGCTGGAACAGATGGGCGTGGCGTGCCTGAAGCTGGAGGGCCGCATGAAGCGGCCGGAATATGTGGCGGTGATCACGGGAATCTATCGCCGTCTGCTGGATGAGAAGCGGGGACCCAGCCGGGAGGAGTCCCGGCAGCTGGAGGCCGCCTTTTCCCGCAGCGGCTTCACCGACGGATACTATAAGGGGCGCACCGGGCCGGAGATGTTCGGCACCCGGCCGGAGAACGCCCCGGAGCCCAAGGAGCTGTTTGCTCGGGCCAAGGCCGGGTACAGCAGGGAGGACAGCCGCCGGGTACCGGTGGACATGGTCTGCACCCTGCGGGCCGGTGTGCCCGCTCAGCTGACGGCCTCCGCCAAAGGACACACCGTCCGGGCGGAGGGTCCCGCCCCGGAGGAGGCCCGGAACCGGGCCCTGACGGCGGAGGAGCTGCAGGCCCGGCTGGAGAAAACCGGCGGCACCGTGTTCCGGCCCCGGGAAACCCGGGTGGAGCTGGAGGAGGGGCTGATGCTGCCGGCCAGCGCCGTGAACGCCCTGCGGCGGCAGGCCCTGGAGGGGCTGGAGGCCGCCCTGGCCCAGCCGCCTGTGCGGCAGACAGGTACCCCCTCTCCCCTGCCCCAGGCGCAGCCGGGGCCTGACGCGCCGGTGCTGACCTGCTCCATTATGCGGCCGGAGCAGCTGACAGAACCCCTGGCCCAGTGCGAGACGGTGTATGTTCCGGCGGAGCTGCTGGAGAAGATCGACCTGGACCGCTGGGCGGAGATGACCCATATCTGCGCCGTTCTGCCCCGGATTTTCCGGACGGAGGACCAGGCGGCGCTGCGGACCCTTCTGCAGCGGCACCGGCAGCAGCTCTCCGCCGTGGCCCTCGGCAATCTGGGGCATCTGCCCATTGCCGAGGGGCTGGGTCTGCCGCTGTGGGGAGACCTGGGGCTGAATCTTTTCAACAGTGAGTCCCTGCTGTTCTGGAAGGAGCTGGGGCTGGAAGCCGCCGCCGTGTCCATGGAGCTGCGGTGGCAGCAGATCCGGGACTTGCGGAAGGTTCTGCCCTGCGAGGCGGTGGTATACGGCCGCCTGCCGCTGATGATCATGGAAAACTGCGTCATCCGCAATGAGCTGGGCTGCCGGGACGCCGGGCGGGACTATGCGGACCGCTCCCCTGCCTGCCGGTGCGGCCAGGAGAACGTCCTGGTGGACCGCACCGGGGCGCAGTTCCCCTTGGTGGGCCAGTGGGGCCACCGGTGCGAGATCGAGAACAGTAAGGTGCTGTTCCTGGCGGATAAGCCGGAGTGGCGGCAGCTGGGGCTGACCCGGGCGCGGCTACGGTTCACCACGGAGCCGCCGGAGGAGTGTGCGCGGGTGCTACGGGCCTATCAGGGCCGCAGCGACTACCGGCCGGACCAGCTGACCCGGGGCCTGTTCTACCGGGGTGTGGAATAAATACGCCCGGTTATCAACCTTTACAATCTTTTCACAGTTTGTTTTCATATTCAATAGGAGCAAGTGGTACAATGGAGCTTAAAATCAAGGCGGTGTCGCCGAAAATAGGCCGGGAGTTCCCGCTGCCCCAGTATAAGACGGCGGGCGCGGCGGCCATGGACCTGTGCGCGTGCATGGAGGAGGACGTGACCCTGGCCCCGGGCCAGCGGATGGGCATCCCCACGGGGATCGCCATTGCCCTGCCCTCCCCGGACTATGCGGCCCTGGTGTTTGTGCGCAGCGGCATGGGGTTCAAGCACGGAATCGGCCTGAGCAACGGCGTGGGCGTTATCGACAGCGACTATCGGGGGGAGATCTCCGTGGGGCTGGTGAATCTGTCCGGGGAGGACTATATCATCCGGCCCGGGGACCGCATCGCCCAGCTGATGGTGGTGCCGGTGGTGCGGCCGGAGCTGGTGCAGGTGGACGCGCTGGACGAGACGGAGCGGGGCGCAGGCGGCTTCGGCTCCACCGGGAGGTGAGGCCATGGCAAGGATCGTGCTGGCCTCCGGTTCCCCCCGGCGGCAGGAGCTGCTGACCCGGATCGGCATCCGGGATTTCACCGTGCGGGTTCCTCAGGTGGAGGAGTGGTATCCCCAGGGGCTGACGCCCCCGGAGATCGTGTCGTATATCAGCCGGGAGAAGTCCCAGGCGGTGCCGTCGGAGGAGGATGAGATCGTCATCACCGCCGACACCATGGTGTTTCTGGACCAGCAGCGGCTGGGAAAGCCCAAGGATGAGGCGGACGCCCTGCGGATGCTGACGGACCTGGCGGGGCGGCGGCACACGGTGTGCACCGGCGTTACCCTGCGGCAGGGACAGCGGTCCCTGACCCGGGCCCAGTCCACGGACGTGTATTTCCGGCCCGCCGGCCGGGAGGAGCTGATGGCCTATATCCGGGGCGGCGAGCCCATGGACAAGGCCGGGGCCTACGGCGTGCAGGGCCAGGGGGCCCTGCTGGTGGAGCGCATCGACGGGGACTTTTTCAACGTGATGGGTCTGCCGGTGCTGCTGCTGAGCCGGATGCTGGCGGAGTTCGGCGTGACGCTGCTGTGACCAGTTTATCAAAAAAGACTTTTTTGATAAACTGGTGCGGTTTTTCAGAACTTAAAAAGTTCTGAAAAACCTGTGATTGCAAACGAAAGACACCCCTGATGGGTTTCTTTCGTAACGATCTTCCTTTCCGATGGTGGAAGATTTCCGAGTTTTTCGACAGTCTCGACGATAAGGAATACGCTATGAAACGATTTTTTCAGAAAAACGGCATTATGATGCTGGCCGCCGTGGTGGTGGTGGCGGTGGGGCTGTGTATCGCCAGCGCCGTCAGCAACCAGACGGGCTTTTTGCAGAACGCCGCCGGGGTGGTCACCTATCCCTTCCGGGCGGCGGGTTCCGCCGTGGCCGGATGGTTCCAGAACATCGGCCAGCGGTTCGAGACGGTGGAAGCCCTGCGCCAGGAGATCGAGGAGCTGCGCAAGGAAAACGCCCAGCTGAAGGAGGATGCGCGCCAGGCCAAGACCGACAGCGAGGAGAACCAGCGGCTGCGGGACCTGAACGGTCTGCGGCAGCAGCGGCGGGACTTCACCTTTGAGGCGGCCCGGGTCATCGAGCGCAGCACCTCCAACTGGTCCAGGACCCTGACCCTGAACAAGGGCACCGGCCTGGGCGTGGCCATCGGCGACTGCGTGGTGGATCAGTACGGCTATCTGGTGGGTGTGGTCACCGAGGCGGGCGCCAACTGGTGCACCGTGACCACCATCCTGGACACGGATTCCCAACTGGGGGCCCTGGTGTTCCGCACCGGCGAGGTGACGGTGGCCATGGGGGACCTGGCCCTAATGGGGAAGGGAAAGCTGAAGCTGTCGTACCTGGAGGGGGAATCCAGCCTCATCAACGGCGACATGATCGTCACCTCCGGCCTGGGAGGCTACTATCCCTCGGGACTGGTCATCGGCTCCGTGGAGGAGATCAAAACCGATGACAACGGCCTGACCCGCTATGCCACCATCATCCCCAAAACCGATATCACCCAGCTGGTGGAGGTGTTCGTGATCACGGACTTCACCATCGTGGATTGAGAGGAGCGGCCATGAATCAATCCATGAACCAACGGGATATGTTCTTCAAATGGCTGTACTACGCCGGGTCGGTGCTGCTGCTGGTGCTGGCGCAGTCCCTGGTGCTCAACCGCATCTCCGTGTGGGCGGTGCACCCGTTTCTGCCGCCGGTGATCGCCGGGATCATGGCCATGCTGGAGGGTCCCGCCGAGGGGGCCGTTTTCGGCGGCGTCTTCGGCCTGCTGTGCGACCTGACCATGCCGGGGGTCATCCCGTGCTTCTATACCCTGGCGTTTCTGGCGGCGGCGCTGCCGGCGGCGATGATCGCCAAACGGCTTCTGAGCCAGGGATTCCTGTGCGCCGTTCTGTGCGCGGCTCTGGCCCTGGTGATCACGGACCTGCTGCACACGGTGCTGCTGACCTTCCGGCAGGGGGTGGAGCTGAGCGCCGCCCTGTCGCTGACGGGGCGGGAGCTGGCTGTGACGGTGGTGCTGTCGCCGCTGGTGTATCTGCTGCTGCGCAGCGTGCACAACCGGATCCTGAGATAGGAGGCGTGCCATGAAGAATAAAGCATTTGACCCGGTGCGGGTCCGCATCTGGGCGCTGACGGGGCTGATGGGCCTGTGCCTGCTGGCCTTCGCCGGGGTGATGTACTATACCCAGATCCTTCACGGGGAGGAAAACCGGGCCAAGTCCCTGGCCAGCAACGCCACCAGCGAGACGGTGGAGGCCTCCCGGGGGATCATCACCGACCGCAACGGCAAGGTGCTGGTGTCCAACCGGCTGACCTATACCCTGATCTTCTCCGCCAAGGATTTTGAAAACGACCAGGACCTGAACGCCGCCATTCTGCGGCTGACGGACCTGTGCGCCGAGAACAACACCGTTTGGAACGATACCCTGCCCCTGAGCAAAACCGCGCCCTACAGCTATACCGACGCCCAGGACAGCGAGGGCTTCGCCCTGTTCCTGAAAAACAAGAGCATCCCCTATTCCAAGCTGTCCCAGGTGACTCCCACCCTGCAGCCGGACCGGTTCATGGCCAAGCTGCGGGAGCTGTTCAAAATCGACAGCAGCTATACCGACGACCAGGCCCGGACCATCGCCGGGGTGCGGTATGAGCTGGCGGTGAAGAGTCTGACGGACGCACAGTACGTCTTTGCCGACGACGTGTCCGTGGAGCTGATCAGCCAGACGGCGGACGGCCAGTATCAGGGGGTATCCACCGGCACCTCCTCCGCCCGGGTGTATAACACCGAATATGCCGCCCATGTGCTGGGGCGGCTGAGCCCCATCTACTACGAGGACTGGGTGGGCGACCCGGAAAACGGCGTCACCGGCTATCGGGACATGGAGGGCTACTCCATGAACTCCCTGGTGGGCCGGGAGGGCGTGGAGAAGGCCTTTGAGTCCTATCTCCACGGCACCAAGGGCACCCGGATCATCACCACCAACGAGGAGGGGAAGATCACCGGCGAGCTTTACAGCAAGGAGCCTCAGCCCGGCGGCACCGTGGCCCTGACCCTGGACATCGATGTGCAGGAGGACACGGAGAAGTCCCTGGCCCAGACCATTGAGGCCATGACCGCCAAGGACGGCATTGTCCGGGGCGGCGCAGCGGTGGTGGTGGGGGTAGGCTCCGGCGAGGTGCTGGCCATGGCCAGCTATCCTACCTATAATCTGTCCACCTTTGACCAGGATTACAGCAAGCTGGTCAGCGACACCGTGGGCACTCCCCTGCTGAACCGGGCCATCGGCGGCGCATACGCCCCGGGCTCCACCTTCAAGCCCTGTACCGCCGTGGCGGCCCTGGAGTCGGGGATCATCACCCCCTCCTCCACCATTGTGGACCGGGGTGTGTATGACTACTACAAATCTCCCCAGCCTCGGTGCTGGATCTATAACGAGTACGGCGGCACCCACGGGCGCATCAATGTGTCCCAGGCCATCACCGTGTCCTGCAACTATTTCTTCTATGAGGTGGGCCGGTTGACTGGTATCAAGACCCTGGCGGACTATGCCAAGCAGTTCGGTCTGGGCGAGTATACCGGCATCGAGATCGGCGGGGCGGGAAGCGCCGAGGCCAAGGGCTCCATGGCCACCCCGGAGTTTGCCGAGCGCAACGGTCTGGAGTGGACTGACGGCCAGACCCTGACCGCCGCCATCGGCCAGAGCTATGACCTGTTCACGCCCCTGCAGCTGGCCAACTACATCGCCACCCTGGTGGGCGGCGGCCAGCACTATGAGGCCCATCTGCTGAAAAACGTGAAATCCTACGACAACTCCTCGGTGATCTACGCCTATGACAAGGCGCCGCTGAACACCGTGGAGATGAGCGGCAGCACCGTGCAGGCGGTGAAGGAGGGCATGCACAACCTGACCACCGGGAGCCTGTCCTACTACTTCTCCAATTGCGTGGTGTCTGCCGGCGCCAAGACCGGTACCGCAGAAACCGGTATCGCCAACACCAACAACGGCGTGTTCGTGTGCTTCGCCCCCTATGACGATCCCCAGATCGCCGTGGCCGTGGTCATCGAGAAGGGCGGCTCCGGCGCGGCCCTGGCCTCCACCGCCGTGGACATTGTGAACTCCTATTTCTCCCAAGAGGAGATCGGCGCCGTGGTCATCGGCGAAAATACCCTGCTGAAATGAGGCATTCCATGAGCAAGATCTTTGACTCCCGCGATACGGAATATAAGTCCCCCTTTGGCGCCGCCGTGTGCGGCGCCACTGTCCGTTTCGCGGTTCGACCGGGGGATGAAAACGTTACCGGCGTGACGCTGCTCCTGCGGCGGGAATTTGCGGGTACGGAGCAGGAGGTGGCCCTGTCCCCCGGCGATGACGGCCGGTGGCAGGGGGTATACACCGCCCCGGAGGAGCCGGAGCTGGTGTGGTACGCCTTCCGGTTTTCGTATCCGGAGGGCCAGCGGCTATACGGCCTTCACGGCTTCGACGACCAGGCCCGGTGGCAGCTGACGGTTTATGACGGCAGCCGCCCCACCCCTGCCTGGTTTGGCCGGGGGATCACCTATCAGATCTTCCCGGACCGGTTCTGCCGCACCCGGGTGCCGGACCCCGCCGGGATGGTGGGGGACCGGGTGGTCCATCAGAGCTGGGACGATACGCCGGTGTGGCGGCCCGATGCCCAGGGGATCATCCGCAACAACGATTTCTTCGGCGGCAGTCTGGCTGGGATCACCTCCCGATTAGACTACCTGCAGAGTATGGGAGTAGGTACGTTGTACCTGTGTCCCATTTTTGAGTCCGACAGCAACCACCGATATGACACAGCGGACTACCGGCGCATTGACCCTATGCTAGGCACGGAGGAGGACTTCCGCACCCTGTGCCGGGAGGCAGGGTGCCGGGGCATCCGGGTGATGCTGGACGGAGTGTTCAACCACACCGGCAGCAACAGCCGGTATTTCAACGCCCAGGGTTTCTATCCGGAGCTGGGGGCGGCCCAGAGCCGGGAGTCCCAGTATTATAATTGGTACTCCTTCCACCCCTGGCCGGAGGATTACGACGCCTGGTGGGGCATCAAGACCCTGCCGGCGGTGCAGGAGTCTGCGGACAGCTATCGCCGGTTCATCATCCGGGACGGAGACTCCGTGGTGCGGCACTGGCTGCGGCAGGGGGCCTCCGGCTGGCGGCTGGACGTGGCCGACGAGCTGCCGGACGACTTCATTGCCGAAATTCGCAGTGCCATGGACCAGGAGAAGCCCGACAGCTTCCTGCTGGGCGAGGTGTGGGAGGACGGCAGCAACAAGATCGCCTACAGCCAGCGCAGGCGGTATCTGCTGGGCAGCGAGACCCACGGGCTGATGAACTATCCCTTCCGGACGGCGGCCCTGGACTGGCTGCGGGGCGGCGACGCCTCCGTCTTCCGGGACACCATGGAGGTCATCCGGGAGCACTATCCCCGGCCCGCCTTTTACAGCGCCCTGAACATTCTGGGCACCCACGACACCCCCCGGATCCTGACCCTGCTGGGAGCGGAGGATGTGCCGGATACCAAGGACGGCCGGGCGGCATACCGCCTCTCCCCTGCCCAGCGGCAGAAGGGCCAGGCCCGGCTGCGGGTGGGCGAGATGCTGCTGTACTGCTTCCCCGGCTCCCCTACGGTGTACTACGGGGACGAGGCCGGGATGGAGGGCTTTGAGGACCCCCTGAACCGGGGGACCTATCCCTGGGGCCAGGAGGACCAGGAGCTGCTGGCCTTCTTCCGGCAGCTGGGGCAGCTGCGCCGGGAGCGCCTGTCCCTGCAGGAGGGGGACCTGACCTATCTCCATGCCCGGGGCGGCGTTCTGGTGCTGCGGCGGCAGCTGGGAGACGAGATCACCGTGGCAGCCCTGAACGCAGGCGAGGACGCCGCAGAGGTGGCCATCCCCTGGCCCCGGGAGCTGGCCCGGGAGGCCCTGACCTTCCAGCAGTTCTATGCCCCCGGCGGGAAGCTGCGGCTGCGGCTGCCGCCGGTTTCGGGGATGATCCTGATATGACCCATGGGGTGGATGTTTCACGTGAAACATCCACCCTTTTTGCGTGTTGGTTTCGCCGTTTCACGTGAAACATTTTTCTCAAGTTTTTTCTCATTTTGCAGATTTTCTATTGAAACCGACCGAAAATGTGATATACTAAAATAAAGACCGACAGAAAGCGAGTGTGGACAAAGTGGCGAAAATCGTGGCGATCGTGAATCAAAAAGGCGGCGTTGGGAAGACCACCACCTGTGTCAACCTGGCTGCGGCCCTGAAATACCTGGGGAAGCGGGTGCTTTTGTGCGACTTTGACCCCCAGGCCAACGCCACCTCCGGCATGGGGGTGGACAAATCCGTGTCCAACGGCGTGTATGACGTGCTCATCAACGGCGTGGAGACCCGGAAGGCCATCGTCACCACCCCCTATGGCGACGTGCTGCCCAGCAGCAAGGCCCTGGCCGGGGGCGGCGTGGAGATGATTGAAATGGCGGACCGGCAGTTTCTGCTGCGCAGCGCCCTGGACGCCGTCCGAGAGGATTATGACTATATCTTTGTGGACTGTCCCCCCTCCCTGGAGTTGCTGACCCTGAACGCTCTGTGCGCAGCGGATTCCCTGCTGGTGCCGCTGCAGGGAGAGTACTACGCCCTGGAGGGCCTCAGCGACCTGATGAACACCGTGCGCATCGTCCGGCGGAACATGAATCCCCGGCTCCAGATCGAGGGCGTGCTGCTGACCATGTTCGATGGGCGCACCAACCTGGCCATTCAGGTGGCCCAGGAGGTCAAGCGGTTCTTCCCCGGGAAGGTGTATGCCACGGTGATCCCCCGGAACATCCGCTTGTCCGAGGCGCCCAGCCACGGAAAGCCCATCACGGCCTATGACCGGGGCTGCCGGGGTGCGGAGGCCTATCTGGCTCTGGCCAACGAATTTCTCAAGAAAAATACCTGATTCTGTGCGGAAAGGAGCGTTTCAGCAATGGCCAACAACCCAAAAGGGCTGGGCAAAGGCCTGGCCGCCCTGTTGGGAGACGACGTGATCGACTCTCAGGAGGAAAAGAGCAGTCTGTTTCTGCCGATTTCTCAGGTGGAAAGCTGCGCATCCCAACCCCGCAAGCAATTTGACCCGGAGTCCCTGGCGGACTTAGCCGACTCCATCCGGGAGCACGGCATCATCCAGCCGCTGACGGTGCGGAAGCTGCAGTCCGGCTATTACCAGATCATCGCCGGTGAGCGGCGCTGGCGGGCCGCCCGCATGGCGGGACTGACCCAGGTGCCGGCCATCGTCATCGAGGCCGACGACCGCAAGGCCATGGAGCTGGCCATGATCGAGAACCTCCAGCGGGAGGACCTGAACCCCATCGAGGAAGCCGAGGGCTATCAGGTGCTGATGAGCCAGTACAACATGACCCAGGAGGAAACCGCCCAGCGGGTGGGCAAGTCCCGGTCCGCCGTGGCCAACGCCCTGCGTCTGCTGAACCTGTGTCCCCCGGTGCGGGCCATGGTGGAGGATGGACGGCTGACCAACGGCCACGCCCGGGCTCTGCTGCCCCTGTCCCCTGCCCTGCAGGAGACCACGGCGGCCACCATTCTGAAAAATGACCTGTCCGTCCGGCAGACGGAGCAGCTGGTGAAGAAGCTCACCGCCGGGAAGAAGGAGAAGCCCTCCCCTGCCGGTCTGACCGTGGACTATGCCCAGGAGGCCGCCCGGGATCTGGGGAACACCCTGGGCCGGGGATGCCGCATTGTCTCCGGCAAGAAGAAAGGGCGCATTGAGTTGGAATATTACGGTGTGGACGACCTGAACGAGCTGTTGGAGGCCCTGCACACCATCAAAAAACCATGATGTTTCACGTGAAACACGGAAAGGTGCGATAAAAGCCATGCTTGATATCAAATTTGTCCGGGACAATCCGGAAGCCGTTAAAGAAAACATCCGCAAGAAGTTCCAGAACGCCAAGCTCCCCCTGGTGGACGAGGTCATTGCCCTGGACGCCGAAAAGCGGGCCGCCATGAACGAGGCCAACGACCTGCGTGCCCAGCGGAACCAGCTGTCCAAGCGGGTGGGTATGCTGATGGGTCAGGCCAAGAAGGACCCCAGCAAGCTGGCGGAGGCCGAGGAGGCCAAGGCCCAGGTGAAGGCCAATGCCGACCGGCTGGCCCAGCTGGAGGAGATGGAGGGCCGTCTGACCCAGCAGATCACCAAGATCATGATGGTTATCCCCCAGATGATCGACCCCTCTGTGCCCATCGGCCCCGACGACTCCCACAATGTGGAGGTCCAGCGCTTTGGCGAGCCCAAAACCCCGGAATTCGACATTCCCTATCACACGGAGATCATGGAGCGCTTCGACGGCATTGATATGGATGCCGCCGGCCGGGTATCCGGCAACGGATTCTATTATCTCATGGGCGATATTGCACGGCTCCACGAGGCCGTGCTGGCCTATGGCCGGGATTTCATGATCGACAAGGGCTTCACCTATTGCATTCCCCCGTTTATGATCCACGGCAACGTGGTGGAGGGCGTCATGAGCCAGACCGACATGGACGCCATGATGTATAAAATCGAGGGTGAGGATCTGTATCTGATCGGCACCAGCGAGCACTCCATGATCGGCAAGTTCATTGACCAGATCGTGCCCGCCGAGTCCCTGCCCCAGACACTGACCTCCTATTCCCCCTGCTTCCGGAAGGAGAAGGGCGCCCACGGCATTGAGGAGCGGGGCATCTATCGCATTCACCAGTTTGAAAAGCAGGAGATGATCGTGGTCTGCAAGCCCGAGGACTCCAAGAAGTGGTACGAACAGCTGTGGCGCTACAGCGTGGAGCTGTTCCGGTCCCTGGATATCCCGGTGCGGCAGCTGGAGTGCTGCTCCGGCGACCTGGCGGACCTGAAGTGCAAGTCCTGCGACATCGAGGCCTGGTCCCCCCGGCAGCAGAAGTATTTCGAGGTTTGCTCCTGCTCCAATCTGGGCGACGCCCAGGCCCGGCGGCTGAAAATCCGCTACAAGGACGAAAACGGCAGGATGCAGCTGTGCCACACCCTGAACAACACCTGCGTGGCCCCTCCCCGGATGCTGATCGCCTTCCTGGAGAACAACCTTCAGGCCGATGGCTCCGTGCTGATCCCCCAGGCCCTGCAGCCCTATATGGGCGGCCACGACCGCATCGTTCCCAAGCACTGAGGACGGAAGGAGGATACTTATGAAGAAGTTTTTCCATGAGTTCAAGGAGTTTGCCATGCGCGGCAACGTCCTGGACATGGCCATCGGCGTGGTCATCGGCGCCGCCTTCGGCAAGATCACCACTTCCCTGGTCAACGACATCATCATGCCTCTCATCGGTCTTATCACCGGCGGCATCGACCTGACCCAGTGGAACATCATCCTCAACAAGACCGCCGTGGCAGCGGGTGCCGACCCGGTAACCCTGGGCATCGGCAATCTGCTGGCGGTGATTCTGGACTTCATCATCGTGGCCTTTGCCATGTTCCTGCTGGTGAAAGCAATGAACAAGCTGGCCGCCCTGAAGAAGAAGGATGAGGAGCCTGCGCCGGAGGAGCCTGCCGGTCCCACCACTGAGGAGCTGCTGGCGGAGATCCGGGACCTGCTGAAGGAGCAGAAGTAATTTGGAAACCATTCTGAAAGAGGGTCTGGCCCAGCTGGGACTGGACACAGGAAGCATCCCGGCGCTGACGGAGTTTTCCCGGCGGCTGCTGGAGAAGAACCAGGTCATGAATCTGACCGCCATCACCGAACCGGCAGACGTGGCGCGGCTGCACTTGCTGGACTGCGCCTGCCTGCTGACGGCGGCGGACTTCCGGGGCAAGCAGGTGGTGGACGTAGGCACCGGGGCCGGATTCCCGGGAATGCCCCTGCGGCTGCTGGAACCGGATTTTGACCTGACCCTGCTGGACAGCCTGGGAAAGCGCATCGACTTTTTGCAGGAGACCGTGGACGCCATGGGCCTGCAGCGGGTCCAGTGCGTCCACGCCCGGGCGGAGGAGTTCGCCCGGCAGCACCGGGAGCAGTTCGACATAGCCGCCTCCCGGGCCGTGGCCCAGCTGAATGTACTATGTGAGCTGGCCCTGCCCCTGGTGAAGGTGGGCGGCCAGTTCCTGGCCATGAAGTCGGTGGACACCGACGACGAGATTCAGCGCGCTAGAAGCGCCATCGCCCAGCTGGGGGGCAAAATTGGAAAAATCTGGGATTATACCATTCCCGGAACGGACGTGCGGCACCGGATGGTCATCATCCGGAAGGAGCGTCCCACCCCGGTAGCCTATCCCCGGCCCTTTGCCCGCATTAAAAAAGCGCCGTTGGGCTGAGTCCCCAACTGTATACGAGGTACCTGGATATGGGAAAAATCATTGCAGTGGTCTCCGGCAAGGGCGGCACCGGAAAGACCTCCTTCACCGCCAACGTGGGGTTGGCGCTGGCCGTCCTGGGGAAAAAGACCCTGTGCCTGGACTGCGACATCACCCTGCGGAACCTGGACCTTGCCCTGGGGCTGACGGATAAGGCCCTGATGGATTTTTCCGACGTCATCGCCGGACGGTGCCCCCTGTCCGACGCCGCGGCCGTCCACCCCAAGTATCCCGAGCTGCATCTGCTGACCGCTCCCCTGTCCCCCGGGGGACAGCTGGACGTGACCGATGAGCAGATGCGCCAGCTGCTGGACCAGGTGCGCCAGGAGTATGACTATTGCCTGATCGACGCCCCGGCGGGGCTGGGTCAGGGCTTCCGCCTGGCCACCGGCTGCGCCGACTGCGTGGTGGTCATCACCACCACCGACGCCTCCGCCCTGCGGGACGCCCAGCACACGGTAATGCTGCTGGACAAGCGCTTCACCGAAGGACATCTGTTTCTGGTGGTGGGGCGGGTGCAGAAGAAGCTGCTCCGGGCCCTTCACAGCACCATCGACGACGCCATGGACGCCGCCGGTCTCCCCCTGCTGGGGGTGGTGCCGGAGGACGAGGACGTCCCCTACGCCCTGAACCGGGGCATCCCCCTGCGGGACATGAACTACTACGCCGCCCGGGCCTATGAGAACATCGCGCGACGCATCACCGGACAGCAGGTGCCCCTGATGCGATTCTGAAACCACGAAAGGAAGTGCCTCCATGAATATCGCACTGATCGCCCACGACAACAAAAAAGAACTGATGGTCCAGTTCTGCACCGCATACTGCGGCATTCTGGCCCAGCACACCCTTTGCGCCACCGCCACCACCGGCCTCCAGATTGGGGAGGCCACCGGCCTGCGCATCCACCGCTTCCTGTCCTTCGACCACGGCGGCGGACAGCAGATCGCGGCCCGCATCGCCTATAACGAGATCGACATGGTTCTGTGCTTCAGCGACCCCAACCAGAAGGTCATCGACGAGGACGTGGCCAATATTTTCCGCCTGTGCGACCAGAACAACATCCCCTATGCCAGCAACGTGGCCACCGCCGAGCTGCTGGTGCTGGGCCTGGCCCGGGGCGACCTGGCCTGGCGCGACATCGTCAATCCCAAAACCAAGCCCTTTACCGCTTGACAAGCGGGCCGGAATGCCATAAAATAAGAAGAACGACCGCCATAAAGGAGACAGGAGTACCTTCATCCCCACCGGCACCAGAGAGGCGCGACACCGGCTGCAAGCGCGCCCCGGCAGGAGAAGCGAAGACAGTCCCCCAGCGGGGATGGAAACATCCACGGCCCGCTCCCCGTAACAGGAGCCTTGAGGGCCCCTTTACGGGCTGAATTTGGGTGGCACCACGAAGCGTATCCATGCGCTCTCGTCCCAAACACGGGACGGGAGCGCATTTTTTCGTACCGAGACCGAAATACACAACAGAAAGGAAATATTACACCATGGCAACTGTGACCCCCCGGACTCTCTCCGGCTTCATGGAGCTGCTGCCTGCCCCGCAGCAGCAGATGGAGCGGATGATGGAGATCCTGCGCACCACCTACAGCCGATACGGCTTCACTCCCCTGGACACCCCGGCCATCGAGGCCAGCGAGGTGCTGCTGGCCAAGGGCGGCGGCGAAACCGAAAAGCAGATCTACCGCTTCCAGAAGGGCGACGCCGATCTGTCCCTGCGGTTTGACCTGACGGTGCCCCTGGCCAAGTATGTGGCCCTGCACTACAACGACCTGGCCTTCCCCTTCCGCCGGTATCAGATCGGCAAGGTGTACCGGGGCGAGCGGGCCCAGCGGGGCCGCTTCCGGGAGTTCTATCAGGCGGACATCGACATCATCGGCGACGGCAAGCTGGACATCACCAACGAGGCGGAGATCCCCTCCATCATCTATCAGACCTTCACCTCCCTGGGCCTGACACGGTTCCAGATTCGGGTCAACAACCGGAAGATCCTCAATGGATTTTACGCCATGCTGGGCCTGACGGAGCAGTCCGGCGACATCATGCGCACCGTGGACAAGCTGGACAAGATCGGGGCCGACAAGGTCCGGACCTGCCTGACGGAGGATGTGGGGCTGACGGCGGAGCAGGCCGACGAGATCATGCGGTTCATCTCCATCACCGGCAGCAACCGGCAGGTGCTGGATGCCCTGGCCGGATATCAGGGGCGGCACGAGCTGTTCGACCAGGGTCTGGAGGAGCTGAACACCGTCACCCGCTATCTCTCCGCCTTCGGCGTTCCGGAGGAGAATTTCGCCGTGGATCTGACCATCGCCCGGGGCCTGGACTACTACACCGGCACGGTGTATGAGACCACCCTGCTGGACCATCCAGAGATCGGTTCCGTGTGTTCCGGAGGGCGTTACGACAATCTCGCTGAATATTATACCGACCGTCAGCTCCCCGGCGTGGGCATCTCCATCGGCCTGACAAGGCTGTTTTATGTGCTGGGCGAGCAGGGTCTGCTGAACCCCCAGCTGCCCACGGCTCCCGCCGATGTGCTGATCCTGCCCATGACCCAGGACCTGACGCCGGCCATCCGGCTGGCCACCCGGCTGCGGAGTGCAGGCGTCCGCACCCAGCTGTATACCGAGCAGAAAAAGTTCAAGGCCAAGATGAACTATGCCGACAAGCTGGGGGTCCCCTATGTGGTGTTCCTGGGGGACGACGAGATCGCCGCAGGGCTGGTGGCCTGCAAGGATATGACCTCCGGCGAGCAGACCAAGCTGTCCTTTGAGGACACCCTGTCCCGGATCACCCAGGGACTGTCCCAGCGGAACCAGGGCAAGGTCATCCTGGAGAAATAAATACAATTTGAAATATCTGAATAAAATATTTCAGTTTGTAATCAATTAATTCAATACAGATCGTGATATCTTAACCAATCTATACAAATCTTTATCAGAACAGGAGCGATTCATATGATGCAGATGCGAACCCATACCTGTGGGGAGCTGCGGCTGGCCAACGCGGGTCAGCGCGTGAAAATCGTGGGCTGGATGGAAAACGTCCGGGTCGTGGGCCAAAACTTCGCCTTTGTGGTGCTGCGGGACTTCTACGGCACCACCCAGGTGGTGGTGGAGAACCAGGAGATGATGGACATCATCAACGGCCTGAACAAGGAGTCCACCATCAGCGTGGAGGGTACCGTCCGGGAGCGGGCCAGCAAGAACCCCAAGCAGGCCACCGGCGACGTGGAAGTGGTGCCGGAGAAGATCGAGGTCCTGGGCCGCTGCCGGTACAACAGCCTGCCCTTTGAGATCAACCGCAGCCGGGAGGCCGACGAGACCCAGCGTCTGAAATATCGTTATCTGGACCTGCGGAACCCGGCGGTGAAGAGCAACATCATCCTGCGGTGCCAGGTGGTGTCCGCCCTGCGTGCGGCCATGACCCAGCACGGCTTCCTGGAGATCACCACCCCCATCCTGACCGCCTCCTCCCCGGAGGGCGCCCGGGATTATCTGGTGCCCGCCCGGAAGCACCCCGGCAAGTTCTATGCCCTGCCCCAGGCTCCCCAGCAGTTCAAGCAGCTGCTGATGACCGCGGGCTTCGACCGGTATTTCCAGATTGCACCCTGCTTCCGGGATGAGGACGCCCGGGGCGACCGCTCCCCCGGCGAATTCTATCAGCTGGATATGGAGATGGCCTTCGCCACCCAGGAGGACGTGTTCGCCGTGCTGGAGGACGTGCTGCCTCCCATCTTCGCCAAGTTCGGCACCTATAACGTGGCCTCCTCCGCCCCCTTCCGCCGCATTGCCTATCGGGACGCCATGGAGACCTACGGCTCCGATAAGCCCGACCTGCGCATCGACCTGACCTGCAAAAACGTCACCTCCCTGTTCGCCGAAAGCGAGTTCGAGGCCCTGCGGGGTCAGACCGTGAAGATGGTCCCCGTGTCCGACTGCAAGCTCACCCGCAAGCAGATCGACAAGTTGCTGGGCGACTGCGAGGTGCAGTCCGGCTCCAAGGCCTACTGGTTCAAGATGGACGAAAACGGCCAGCTGGCCGGCGGCATCGCCAAATTCGTCACCGGTATCCAGGAGCAGCTGACCCAGGCCCTGGATCTGAAGCCCAACACCCTGGTGCTGGTGGCCGCCGGGGCCGCCGCCACCAAGTCCGTGGGCGTGCTCATCAAGACCTTCGGCGCGGCCTGCGAGGGCCACATGGACAAGGAGCGCTATGAGTTCTGCTGGATCGTGGACTTCCCCATGTACGAGATCGGTGACGAGTCCGGCCAGCTGGAGTTCTGCCACAATCCCTTCTCCATGCCCAGCGGCGGCCTGGAGGTGCTGCTGAAGGCCGAGCGGGGCGAGATCGACCCCCTGACCATCACCGCCGACCAGTACGACCTGGTGTGCAACGGCGTGGAGCTGTCCAGCGGCGCCGTCCGGAACCACGATCCCGAGATCATGGTCAAGGCCTTTGAGCTGGTGCGTCTGGGCGAGGAGGACGTGAAGAAGAAGTTCCCCGCCATGTACAACGCCTTCTGCTATGGTGCGCCTCCCCATGCCGGCATCGCCCCGGGCGTGGACCGCATGGTGATGCTGCTGGCGGGCGAAAGCTCCATCCGGGAGATCATCCCCTTCCCCATGAACAAGAATGCCCAGGATATCATGATGGGCGCCCCCTCCACCGTGGAGCAGAAGCAGCTGGACGAGCTGCATATTGCTATCGTGGGTAAGGTCGAGGAGGACTAAGCCGTATTCATCCGGGTTCCGGCGGGGCACATGGGCCCCGCCCTACCGGATTATTCGAAATTATAAAACGCAGGACCGGCTCGGTCCTGCGTTTTTATTTCATCTCCTGCACCAGAAGCTCCAGAAGCTCCAGCTGGTGGCCGGTGAGCCGCCGCAGACTCTGATTCAGCCGCTTCAGCCGCATGGGGTCGGCAAGCTCCATCGAGAAAAACTCCTCCGGCGTGACCTCCAGATAGTCGCAAATGTAGAAGAACATGGCCATGGACGGCAGATTCACGCCGTTTTCGATGTTGTTGATATACCCGGCGCTCTGCCCCAGAGAAAGGCTCATGTCCCGGGCCGACACGCCCTTGGCCTGCCGCAGCTGTGACATCCGCCGGGCAAATTCTTCCTTTTCCATGCGCCCACCTCCAAACTTTTTGCTAATTGTACTATATGTACAGGCAAAATTTATCCTGTTTAACAGGTTATTTTCTTGACATAACTATTTGTAGTAGTTATAATAAAGAAAAGTGTCGTATGGAATAGATTGAAGGGAGATATGGAGATGGACTTTCTTATTTTAGTTGTTATTTTTGCCGTAGGATTTTTTTACTGCGCATCTTTATCGCTCCGCTTCAAAAAAGTCAGATGATAAAAGATAGGGAAAGAGAGCAAGCCGAGGCACGAGCGAAAGCGCGGGAGGAAAAACTTGAGCAGAAAAAAGAAGCCCTGGCCCGCCAAAAAGCCCTGGAGGATAAATACTTCAACAGCCCCCTGACCCGGAAGATCATCGAGGCCATCAGTGACGGAACCGGCCGGTTGCCGGAGGAGATCACCATTTATGATGACCGTGTCACCGGCCGCACCAATGGTCAGCCGAGAACCTTCGATTTTGCCACTAACCGGGTGCCGTTTTTTAAGCCTTCATGCTTCATACCCACAAACACAGACTATCATCTACTATTCGGATCGAAGGTAGCTCTTGGAAATGCCATCAACCGTATATTGCATGAGCAGTATGAAGTACATGACGACCATAGACATGATGCTGATCACCGCTACAACGATAACCATGAGTGGGTCCCTGTCACTCGCTATACCTCCAATCACGTCCTGCTTCGTCTCAAGGCCACCAACCACTGGTAAGACCCCCGCGCGGGATCATAAATAACAAGGAGGATCACAACATGGCGCGCTGCTACTATCTGGATTACATCAGCAAGGGCTTCCTCAGCAGCTACAGCAACGACGAGTATGTCTGCAAGCTGTGCGGCAAGCACTTCTCCACCAGCGATCCCCAGGTGAAGTTCACCTGCAACCCCGACTACGGCGAGGAGTACAAGAAGTGTCCTGTGTATCAGAACAACCGGTGACATAACAAACAAGAACGGCGGGGCCGAAGCCCCGCCGTTCTCGCTTTTATTCGCTTATTCTCCGCTTCGCTCATACACGGCCCGGACGTATTTCCGGCCCCGCCAGATGGTGGCCAGGCACACAGCCATGGAAAACCCGCCGCACAGGGACACGCACAGCCGGTAATCCAGCACCTCACCCAAGGCCCCGATGGCCAGGGACAGCACCGCCGCCGCACCGGTATAGAGCATGGACTCGAAGGCGTTGACCCGGGCCCGCAGCCGGTCCGGGATATACCGCTGCACCGCCGCCTGGCGCATGGTGGCGCTGTTGATGCCCAGGAAACCACACAGGCCCCGGCTGACCAGCATCAGGGGGTACGGCAGCCACAGCAGGAACAGATCCACCGTCTCATACAGCATATACACCAGAAACGCGAAGCCGTACTTTTTCTTCTCCGGAATTTCCGTCCGGTACTGCACCACGCCGCCCAGACTGCGGCCCAGGAACTCCGCCAGAGACAGCAGGGAATACATGGTGGCCGTCATGCCGGGGAAGGTCCGGAAAAAAGCTACCAGAATGGGGGAATACCCGCTGCCCACCCCGTTGGTCACGGCCATGTAGGCATATATGTTCATCAGGCCCTTTTCCCGGCGCAGATACTGGATGGCCTCCTTTACATCGGCCCACCAGGTTTTCAGGCCGGAGCCCTCCTCCGACGGCCGGCGCTGCTCCTGTATGCGAATGCCGCTTTCCACCGCCGCCGCGCACAGGGACAGTCCCCCCTGCCCCACCAGCAGCCACGCCGCGCCCACCGCGTCCAGCAGCACCGCCGACAGGGGCAGCATCACCACCCGCAGCACCGGGTACAGGGTGGAGGCCACGGCGTACCCCTTCTGCTGGGCGCCCTCCGGCAGCAGCATGGGAAAAATGCTGTTGTAAGCCAACTCGTCAAAGGAGCTGAGGGTGGCCAGCACCAGGGAGAAGGCCAGATAGCCCACATAGGAAAAGGTCCCCCGCAGTAGATACAGTCCCAGCAGCAGGTACATGATCCCGTTGAGGACGTCGCCGCCCACAAGAAAGGGCTTGCGGGGCATACGGTCCATCCACGGGGCAATCACCAGGGGCAGCAGAAACCCCGGAATCAGCTGGGCTGCCAGCACCAAGGCCGAGGCCATGGTGCTGCCGGTTTCGTCGAACACCAGAAACGACATGGCAAAGCCACCGGCGATGCCGCCGATGGCCCCCAGTCCGGTGGCGGCGATCAGCAGAGTAAAATTGCGGTTCCACAGCTTGGTTTGCATGATCTTCTCACCTCTCCCCTATCCTAACATACCTGTAAGGAAAAGAAAACCGGGTATATATGAGAAAGTTTTACATGAAGTTCTGCATTAAACGAGCAGATTAGGCAGTTTAATAGGAAAGTCCCGCAGAAGCTCATAGGCCTGCTTATACTGCCGCCCAGCGGTGAGCCACTCCAGCACCCAGGGCAGGTGAAAGGCCGCGTATCCGATGGGCAGCTCCCTCCGGCAGCGGTTGAATACGTCCATCAGCGCCGCGCCGTAATCCGGGTCCCGCAGATAGCCGGGGTTTTCCAGCCTGCGCCGCACCAGCCCGCAGATCCCCATGCACAGAGCCCGGTCCGGATACTCCTCCGGGGCCGTCTCCGCCCGGTCCAGGGCGTCCAGAGCCTCCCGGGTCCGGCCCAGACCCTCGCAGCACACCGCCAGCTTGTGCAGCTCCATGACCCGGGGGTGCTCCAGGGCGGCAAAATAGCCGTAGGCCTCCTGATACCGGCCGCACTCCACCTGGGAGGCCGCCCGGTTATAGGCCATGATCCGCAGATCATCCTCCCGGCCCAGAGCCCGGGCCATACGCTCCGCCGCCTGATAATGCGCCTCCATGCCGTTAAGGTCCAGCTGGTTGCAGCAGAGACTCCCCATGAACATCCGGCACTCCAGCATCAACCGCACCCGACCATCCCGGGCCGCCAGGTCATAGCCCTGCTGCAGCAGGGTCATGGCCCCCACATAGTCGCTGCCCTGCTCATACCCGGCAATGCCCGCCATCAGGAAGCAGTACGCCTCCGGCAGCAGCCGCACTGCCTCCGGCTCCCGGCTCTGTACGATCCGCAGCAGCGCCAGCTGCCGCCGGTCCAGATACGGCTCCAGCGCCGCCGGGATGTCCGACGGGTTCTGCCGGTCCACGGCGTCCAGCACCAGACCGTCCGCCGCCAAGGGGCTGGACAGGATGGTCTCCAGCGCCTGGGAGAACGCCTTCCGGCTATCCTGAAACGCCTCCCGCTCTCCGTCCAGCAGCAGCGCGTACCGGCGCTCCACCAGCTCCTCCAGCTCCGGCAGATTCTCGCCGTACCAGGGCAGGTCCATCCGCTTCATCAGCAGCGCCAGCAGCTCCGGCGCGGCCTGAACCCGGCCCTGCTCGATCTTGGACAGATACGACGCCGCGCAGATACCCCGGCACAGGCCCTCCTGGCTCCAGCCCCGCTTCAGCCGCTGCTGCCGCAGCCGCAGGCCCACTGCCGCCGCACCGGCGGAACAGGCGTCCTTCATATGCATCCCCTCCCCTTTTTGCATCAGTGTAACACACACGGAGTCATTTGGGAAGCCTTTGGCCAGACAACAGAAAACTCCCTCCGCCGCTGGCAGAGGGAGTTTTCTGTGTGTTTGTTAGGAGAGAGAGAAAATCACATAAGGAATGGTTCCTTTGTACAGGTAAAAGAATACCTTGTAAACATGGCGAAATCATGAAATCCACGTGAACTTTTTGTGAACATCACAGATTTTTTCAGAATTTCTTGCTCTCCGCCACCGCCAGCTGGTCGCAGCGATTGTTTTTCTCGTTGGAGGCGTGGCCCTTGACCCAGTGATAGTGCACCTCATGCCGGGCGACCAGGGGCAGCAGCTGCTCCCACAGGTCCACGTTCAGGGCGGGCCTCTTGTCGCTTTTGATCCAGCCCTTTTTCTTCCAGCCGTACACCCAGCCCTTGGACAGGGCGTCGATGACGTACTTGGAGTCGGAGTACAGCTCCACCACGCAGGGCTCCCTCAGGCAAGACAGGGCCCGGATGACGCCGGTGAGCTCCATGCGGTTGTTGGTGGTGTCCGCCGCGCCGCCGGACAGCTCCTTTTCCACGCCGTTCCACTCCAGGATGGCCCCCCAGCCCCCGGGGCCGGGGTTGCCGGAGCACGCGCCGTCGGTATAGATCGTAACTGTTTTCATAGAATCATCCTGTTATTCCACCGCGATCACGGTGAGACGGTCTCCGTCCACGGTGAATTTCACGTTGTGCCCGGCGAAGGACAGACCATACACCCGCTGTGGGTCCTCCTGATACCGGGGCCGGGGATCCCCGGCCAGCACTCCTAAAAGTCCCTCCCGGCTGTCCGCCGGGATATGCTCCAGCAGGGCAGGGGAGCACTCTACCGTCAGCGGCGCATGGGCCAGACCGTCGGTGAAGCCGCCGGCGGCCTGGGGATGGCTGTCGGTATAGGGGAGATAGGGCTTGATGTCAAAAATTGGTGTCCCGTCCATCAGGTCCGCCCCGGACACATGGAGCACCGGCCCCAGGGCCGGGTCCAGCTCCACCCGGTCCAGCCGCACGGAGGACAGGCCCAGGGCGTTGGGCCGGAAGGGGGAGCGGGTGGCGAACACCCCCATGCGGCGGTTGCCCCCCAGCCTGGGAGGCCGCACCGTTGGGGACCAGCCCTCCCGCACCGCCCGGGAAAACTGCCAGATCAGCCAGATATGGGAGAAGTCCTCCAGGCCCCGGACGGCTTCCGGGTTCCGGTACTCCGGCTCAAAGATCACCCGGCCCCGCAGCTGGGGCACCAGGCCGCTCTGCCGGGGCACGCCGAACTTCTCCGGCAGCTCCGTCCGGATCCGGGCGATGATCTTCATCTCCGTCACAGCTTCCTCCGTCCGGAATCCGTCAGGTGGGCCTTGATATCCTTGGGCAGGCGGCTCATGCGAAACAGCTCCCCCGCCACGATCACCACCATGCCCAGGGCAATGACCACGATGTTCTGCCACTTGATGGCCGTCAGGAACATGGCGCACAGCACCAGCAGCAGCACCCAGTTGACCCGGGCGTTGCGCTCCTCGATGTCCTGCAGCTCCTGGCTTTTCAGATAGATCACGCCGTCATATTCAAATTCCTGGGTCTTGCTGGGGTCATGATACAGCGTCTTGGTGAAATACTGCCACCGGGTCAGGGGGGCGTACATCTCCTTTTTCTTACTCATGGCTCGGCTCCTTTTCGTCGTCCTGCTCCCGGTCCGTCAGGGCCATGGAGATGACGCGGTCGCCCTCCTCCTTGAAGCGCATGACGATAACGCCCTGGGTGGCCCGTCCGGCCACCCGGATGTTCTCCACCGCCGTGCGGATGAGGATGCCTGCCTGGGTCACCAGCAGCAGGTCCTCGGTACCGTCCACCACCTTTATGCCCACGATGGGGCCGGTTTTCTCCGTGACCATATAGTTGCGGATGCCCAGGCCGCCCCGGGCGGTGATGCGGTATTCCTCCACCGGGGTGCGCTTGCCGAAGCCACGCTCCGTAATGGACAGCACCGTCTTGCCGGGCTGGGCCTTGGCGGCGCCCACCACATAGTCGCCCTCCCGCAGGCGGATGCCCCGGACGCCCACGGCCGTGCGGCCCATGGCCCGGACGTCGGTCTCATCGAAGCAGACGGCCTGGCCGTCGTGGGTGGCGATGAGGATCCGGTCGCTGCCGTGGGTCTCCAGCACATCGATGAGCCGGTCGCCCTCGTCCAGGGTCAGGGCCCGGATGCCGTTGTTGCGGAGGTTCTTCAGGGCCGACACCCCCAGCCGCTTCACGGTGCCGTTGCGGGTGGTCATGAACAAATACAACTGGTCGTCGCCGGTTTCCCGGAAGTGCAGCATGGCCTGGACCCGCTCGCCGGTCTCCACCTGCAAAATATTCACGATGTTGGTGCCCTTGGCGGCCTTGCCGCTTTCGGGAATCAGATAGCCCTTCTTCTTATACACCTTGCCGGTGTCGGTGAAGAACAGGATATAGTCGTGGGTGGAGGCAGTGAACACGTCCACCACGGTGTCCTCGTCCCGGGTGGTGATGCCCTTCTTGCCCATGCCGCCCTTGCTCTGGGCCGCATACTCGCTGACGGGGGTGCGCTTGATGTACCCGTTGGCGGTGAGGGTAAAGACGCACTCCTCCTCCTCGATCAGGTCCTCGATGTCGATCTCGTCCTCCACGTCCTGGATCTCCGTCTTGCGGTCGTCGCCGTACTTGTCGGAGATGGCCTGCAGCTCCTCCTTGAGGATGGCCTTCACCAGGTTCTCGTCTCCCAGCACCCGCAGGTAATAGGCGATCTTCTCCTCCAGCTCCTGATACTCATTCTGGAGCTTTTCCCGGTCCAGCCCCTGCAAAGCCTTCAGACGCATATCCAGAATGGCCTGGGCCTGGACGTCGTCCAGCCCAAAGCGCTGCATCAGGTTCTCCTTGGCATTGTCATAGCTGGTGCGGATGATGCGGATGACCTCGTCAATGTTGTCCTGGGCGATCAGCAGACCCTCCAGCAGATGGGCCCGCTCCTGAGCCTTCTTCAGGTCGTATCTGGTGCGGCGGACGATGATCTCCTCCTGGAAGGCCAGGTACTCGTCGATGATGTGCCGCAGGGAGAGAATTTTCGGCTGGGACTGATTCTGGACCAGGGCCAGCATATTGATGGCAAAGGAGCTTTGCAGCTGGGTCTGGGCAAACAGGCGGTTGAGCACCACCTGGGGGTTGGCGTCCCGCTTCAGCTCAATGACGATGCGCATACCGTTGCGGTCCGTCTCGTCCTGAATGTTGCTGATGCCCTCCAGACGCTTGTCCTCCACCTGGTCAGCCATGTTCTTGATGAGCATCCGCTTGTTTACCTGATACGGAAGCTCCGTGATGATGATGCGGGTGCGGTTGCTGCCGAATTCCTCGAATTCATGACGGGCCCGGACCACCACCCGGCCCCGGCCGGTGGCATAGGCGGCCCGGATCCCGGCCCGGCCCATGATGATGCCCTTGGTGGGGAAGTCGGGACCCTGGACGTGCTCCATCAGGTCCGCCAGGGTGGCGTCGGGATTGTCCAGCACGCAGATGCACGCGCCGATGACCTCCCGCAGGTTGTGGGGCGGGATATTGGTGGCCATACCTACGGCAATGCCGGAGGAGCCGTTGACCAGCAGATTGGGGAACCGGCAGGGCAGCACCCGGGGCTCCTTGCGGCTCTCGTCGAAGTTGGGGTCCCAGTCCACGGTGTCCTTGTCGATGTCCCGCAGCATTTCGCCTGCGATCTTGGCCAGCCTTGCCTCGGTGTAACGGTAGGCCGCAGGAGGATCGCCATCCACGGAACCAAAGTTGCCGTGGCCGTCCACCAGCATATAGCGCATGGAGAAGTCCTGGGCCAGGCGGACCAGGGCGTCATACACGGACGCGTCGCCGTGGGGGTGATACCGGCCCAGCACGTCGCCCACGCAGGTGGCGGACTTCTTGAAGGGCCGGTCAGAGGTCAGGTTGTCCTCATACATGGCGTAGAGGATCCGCCGGTGCACGGGCTTCAGGCCGTCCCGCACGTCGGGCAGGGCCCGGCCCACGATCACGGACATGGCGTATTCAATATAGGATTTTTCCATCTCCGGCACCAGGGACCGCTCCACAATGTGCTGGTCCGGGTACCGCAGCTCCTCAGGGTCGTACTGTGGTTTTTTGCTCATATTTTATTCTCCTTGTGGGGATGGTAAAAATCAAAAAATGCATGCATTTTTTGAATCAATAGTCCAGATTCACCGCGTATTTGGCGTTTTTCTCGATGAACTCCTTCCGGGGCTCCACCTTTTCGCCCATCAGCACCGTAAACGTGGCGTCGGCGGCCACGGCGTCGTCCAGGGTAATGCGGCGCAGGGTGCGCTTCTCCGGGTCCATGGTGGTCTCCCACAGCTCATGGGGATTCATCTCGCCCAGACCCTTGAAGCGGCTGATGTCGATCTTCACGTTGGGGTTGCCGCTGCGCATTTCGGCGGAGATGGCATCCCGCTCCTCGTCGGTATAGGCCACCCGCTGCTGCTTGCCCCGGGTCAGCTTATACAACGGCGGCACGGCGGAGTAGACATACCCCTCCTCGATCAGGGGCCGCATGAACCGGAAGAAGAAGGTCAGCAGCAGCGTCCGGATATGGGCGCCGTCCACATCGGCATCGGCCATGATGATGATCTTGTGATACCGCAGCCGGTTCAGGTCCAGCTCGTCGCCGATTCCGGCGCCCAGGGCCGTGATCACCGGCTGAAGCTTGTCGTTGCCGTAGACCTTATCCGCCCGGGCCTTTTCCACGTTGAGCATCTTGCCCCACAGAGGCAGGATGGCCTGGAACCGGGAGTCCCGGCCCTGGGTGGCAGAGCCGCCTGCGGAGTCGCCCTCCACGATATAGATCTCCGTCAGCTCGGGGTTATTCTCGTTGCAGTCCCGGAGCTTGTCGGGCATGGCCGCACCGCCCAGGGCGGTTTTGCGGCGGATGGACTCCCGGGCTTTCCGGGCGGCCTCCCGGGCGCGGTTGGCGGTCAGGGCCTTGTCCAGGATGGTCCGGGCCACCACCGGGTGCTCCTCCAGATACACGGACAGCTGATCGGACACCACATTGTCCACCAGGGTGCGGATGGAGGCGTTGCCCAGCTTGGCCTTGGTCTGGCCCTCGAACTGGGCCTCCGTCAGTTTCACGGAGATCACGGCGGTGATGCCTTCCCGGACGTCCTCGCCGGAGACCTTGTCGCCCTCCTTGATCATGCCGTATTTCATGCCGTAGGCGTTGAGCACCCGGGTCAGGGCCGTTTTGAAGCCCGTCTCGTGCATGCCGCCCTCGGGGGTGTGAATGTCGTTGGCGAAGGACACCAGGGTCTCGTTATAGCTGTCGTTATACTGCAGGGCCACCTCGGCGGTGCTGTCGCCCTTGGCCCCCGCCAGATAGATGACCTCCTCGTGCAGAGGGGTCTTGTTGCGGTTGAGCCAGGTGACAAACTCCCGGATGCCGCCCTCATAGCACATGGAGTCGCTCTGCTCCTGGCCGGGCCGGGCGTCGGTGATGGTGATGCGCAGGCCCGCATTCAGGAAGGCCTGCTCCCGCATGCGGGTGTGCAGGGTCTCATAGTCGTATACCAGGGTGTCGAACATCTCCGGGTCCGGCTTGAAGGTCACGGCGGTGCCGGTGCCGGTGGTCTCGCCCAGCACCGTCATCTCCTGGGTGATGCCGCCCCGGGAGAACTTCATCTCGTAAATCCTGCCGTCCTTCTGGACCTGCACCTCCAGCCACTCGGACAGGGCGTTGACCACGGACGCGCCCACGCCGTGAAGGCCACCGGATACCTTATAGCCTCCGCCGCCGAACTTACCGCCGGCGTGCAGGACAGTGTAAACCACCTCCAGGGCCGGCCGGCCGGTCTGCTTCTGGATATCCACGGGGATGCCGCGGCCGTTATCGGTAACGGTGATGGTGTCGCCGGGGTTGATGGTGACGGTGATCTCCGTGCAGTATCCGGCCAGGGCCTCGTCGATGGCGTTGTCCACGATCTCATACACCAGATGGTGCAGGCCCGAGGCCGATGTGGAGCCGATATACATACCGGGCCGCTTGCGCACCGCCTCCAGCCCCTCCAGCACCTGGATTTCCGAGGCGTCATAGGTGGTGTCCACAGCGGTGACTTTTTCCAGTTCGCTCATTGGATGATCTTTCCTTTCCTTGGGTTTATCCTGTCATTCCCGGGAACCCGGTGTCTGCCGATCTCCCGGCAATGACAGGGAAAAAATTCACTTCTTTTCCGCTCTTTTCACCAGCGTCTGGGTGTTCAGCTGGGAAATATACACGATCTGCCGGTGATACGGGTGGTCGCACACCAGAAACGACTTGGGAATGTCATCGCACACCGGCAAGACCACGCTGTCCTTTTCCGCCTGGTCCAGAAACCGCCGGGTCTGGGGGGACTGGGACGTAATGTCCAGGTCGAATATGCCGATGATGTGCCGGTCGTTGACCATCACGTTCTGGCCGATATGCAGAAAGCCCATCACAGCACCTTCCCTTCCCGGATGTGGTATACCCGGCCGGACAGCAGGGCGTCCAGCCGGTCGTTTTCGCAGCAGGTGATGAACACCTGTCCCCCGGCGATGCGGTTGAGGACATACTCCTGCCGCCGGGGGTCCAGCTCCGACAGCACGTCGTCCAGAAGCATCACCGGATACTCGCCGATGGCGTTTTTGTGTATCTCCCGGTCCGCCAGCTTCAGGCTCAGGGCCGCCGTCCGCACCTGCCCCTGGGAGCAGAAGTGCCGGGCCTCCAGGCCGTTGACCGTAACGGCGATGTCGTCCTTATGGGGGCCGGACAGACACAGCCGGGAGGCCAGCTCCGCCTGATAGTGCCGGGCCTGGTGCTCCTCCAGGGCCCCGGCGATGTCCTGCACCGGACCCAGAGGGTCCTCCACGGTTTTCACCGTCTGATAGGTCAGGGCCAGGTCCTCCCGCTCCCCGGAGCACTCCCAGTGGGCCCGCCGGGCATGGACCGCCAGCGCCTGGACATACCGGGCCCGGTAGCTGATCAGAACTGCCCCCACCTGGCACAGCCGGTGGTTGAAGTCCGGCAGGGTGTCCAGCAGCTGGGGATATTCGTCGCTGTCCCGCAGGATCCGGGTCTTGTGGTCATACAGCCGCCCGTATTCCGTCAGGGCCTCGGCATACCGGGGCCGCAGCTGGCACAGGGACTGGTCCATGAACCGCCGCCGGGCCGCCGCCCCCTCCCGGATAAGAAACAGATCCTCCGGAGAGAAAAACACCGTGTGCAGCACCTGGGACAGGTCGCCGCCGTTTCTGGCGGCCACGCCGTTGATGATCATCCTCCGCCTTCGGCCCCGGTTCAGGAGAATTTCCGTTTCAAACTCCCGTTCCCGGGCCTGAATATGCCCCACCAGCCGGGCCCGGTCCCGGTCAAAGCCGATGAGCTCCCGGTCTGCGTGGGTCCTGGGACTGCGGCCGCAGGACAGGTACACGATGGCCTCCAGCAGGTTGGTCTTTCCCTGGGCATTTTCGCCGTATATGACGTTGCAGCTTCCGTCGAAGGTCAGCTGCTGGCTGTCGTAATTGCGGAAGCCTTCCAGCAGCAGGCGGTCAATCTGCATACTGCACGCCGCAGCGCCGCCCCAGGGCCTCCACCACGTCGCCGGGGCGGAGCTTCTTTCCCCGCATGGTGCACACCTCGCCGTTGACCAGGACCTCGCCGTCCTGGATCAGCAGCTTGGCCTCGCCGCCGGTGGCGGTGACGGCCGCCAGCTTCAGAAGGTCCTGGAGCTTGATATACTCCGTGGTAATGGTAATCATTTCCATATTTATCACGCTTTCAGCCGCACCGGCAGCACCATATAAAGGAAACTCTCCTCTCCGTCTGCAGGCACGATCACCGCCGGAGAAATGCTGGTGTTCAGCTCCAGGGATACGGAGTCCGCCGGAGCATAGCGCAGGGCGTCCATGAGATAGCGGTTGTTGAAGCCGATCTCCAGGCCATTTCCGTCGCCGTCCAGGGGGCAGATGTCCTTGGCCTCGCCGGCGCCGGTTTTGGCGGACAGCAGCACCCGGCCGTTTTCAAACACGCAGCGCACCGGGCTCTTGAGCTTTTCGCTGATGACCACGCTGACCCGGTCCAGGCTCCCCAGCATGGTCTTGGTGTCCACCGTCAGGCGGATGGGATTATTCCGGGGGATGGCGTTTTTATAGTCCAGGAAGTCCCCCTCCAGGCGGCGGCAGATCAGCTGGGTGGCCCCGGCTTCAAACAGCAGGTGGCGCTTGCCCTGGATAATGGTGACTTTTTCGTCGGAATCCTCGCAGATTTTCTCCACCTCGTTCAGAGCGGAGCCGGGGGCCACAAATTTGAAGGCGCCGCCCTCGGCCCGGTCCAGAGGCTCCCGGCGCAGGGCCAGACGGAAGCCGTCCACGGACACCACCGTCAGATCCTGGTCGCCCACCTCAAACAGGGAGCCGGTATGAACGGGACGGCTTTCATTGGTGGACACGGCGAAGCTGGTCTGGTTGATCATGGCCTTCAGAGTACCCTGGCGGATGTCCACGGAGAACTGGTCGTCCACCTCCGGCAGCTCCGGATAGTCGTCGGCGGACAGGCCCAGAATCTCGAAGCTGGCGTCGCCGCAGGTCAGATGGACGGACAGATTTTCGTCCGCCGCGAACACGATCACATCGTCCGGCATTTTCCGGATCATCTCGCCGAACAGCCGGGCGCTGAGGACGATGCGGCCCGGGGACTGGACCTGGGCGTCCACGATGGCGCGGATGCCGGTCTGCATGTTGTAGCCGGACAGGGTCAGGGTGTCGCCCCCTTCCAGCAGGATCCCCTCCAGGGCCGGAATGGAGCTTTTGGCGGCTACCGCCCGGGAGGTGGTGTTTACGGCGCTTTGCAAAAGCGCCTTTTCACAGGAAAATCGAAGCATAGAGACGCGTTCCTTTCTTTCAGAATGAAAAGTGACTCCGTTCTCCCAAAGAGAACAAAAAGATATCTTATTTTTAGTAACAGTCGCCGTAGGGAAAATTTATGTGGAAAACCGCCGGAAGCCCTGAAGTCACGGGTTTTTCTTTCCACACCCGGATGGGGAGAGAGGCAGGGGGTTTTCCACCGGAAAAACCGGGGTCCGGTAATCCACAGGTTTTCCCCGTGGATTCCACAGAGAATGTGGAAATAGGGTTACTTCTTGTTGTTGATGTTGGTGGTGATCTCCTTGACCTTTTCGGCGTAGGCCGGGTCGGAGCGCATTTTCTTCTCCACCTGGTCCAGGGAGTGCAGCACCGTGGTGTGGTCCCGGTCGCCGAACTCCTTGCCGATATCGTTGAGGGAGAGGTTGGTCATCCGGCGGATCAGATACATGGCGGTCTGCCGGGCCTCCATCAGGTCCCGCTTCCGGCCCTGGCCCCGGACCTGCTCCTCGTCCACGTCGTAATAGCGGCAGATGTACTCGATGATCAGGGCAGGAGACGGCACGAACTCGTTGTACTTCTTCAGCATATCCTTCACGGCCCGGCTGACGGCCGCCGCGTCCACCTGGTTGCCCAGCAGGTCCCGATAAGCCAGCAGCTTATTCAGGGCGCCCTCGATCTGGCGGACGTTGGCGGTGAGATTTTCGGCGATGAAGTTGCTGATGTCATCCGGTAGCTGTACCCCCAGCAGGGCGGCCTTGTTTTTGATGATGGCGAGCCTTGTCTCGAAATCCGGCGGCGCCACGTCCACCATCAGGCCCCACTCGAACCGGGTCTGCAGTCGGTCCTCCAGCTGGGTCATCTCCCGGGGCGGACGGTCCGAGGTCAGCACGATCTGCCGCCCGGACTCATACAGGGTGTTGAAGGTGTGAAAAAACTCCTCCTGGGTCTGTTTCTTTCCGGCGATGAACTGGATATCGTCCACCAGCAGCAGGGTGGACTGGCGGTATTTCTCCCGGAATTCGGCGTTCTTCCCCTCCCGGATGGAGGCGATCAGCTCGTTGGTGAAGTCGTCGCCCTTGATGTACACGATGCGGGCCTCCGGCTGCCGCTGGCGGACCTGGTGGGCGATGGCGTACAGCAGGTGGGTCTTGCCCAGGCCGGAGTCGCCATAGATGAACAGGGGGTTATAGTGCTCTGCGGGCTTTTCCGCCACGGCCCGGGCGGCGGCATAGGCCATCCGGTTCTGGGGCCCCACCACATAGGTGTTGAAGGTGAAGGCGTCGGACTCCAGCAGGGAGCCGGGCCGGTCCGGGGCCACCCCGTGGGAGGCCGCCACATAGGTGGCCAGCTGCTGATCGTCCAGAATCTTCACCTCCATGGAGGCGGAGAAGAAATCCTTCAGCGCGGCCTTGATATGGGTCATAAACCGGGTCTCGATGGTGGATCGTTTGAAGGTGTTGCTGCAGTGGAGCACGAAGGCGGAGTCCTCCATGGTCACTGCCTCCACCTCGTCAAACCAGGTGTTGATGGTGGTTTCCGACAGCTGGGACCTCAGCCTGTCCAATACGATGGTCCATACGTCTGCGATTGAATTCAATGAAAGCGCCCCTTTCCCGCGGATCATGCGTTTTTCTCTCTCTTTTTCTGGAAAAATTGTACATCTTATTATACCAAATTGCCGCCGGAAAGTCTACTCATATACTAATACTAAGCATAAAATATTTTTCTGGTTCTTAAACAGATTCCGGAAGAAAATCCACCCTATTTCCGGCAAATTCTCCGAAAAACGGGGCAAATAACGAACCTGGAGCCGCCGGAATACCATTTTCGTGGAAAATGCAGATTTCTGTTGACAGCGGGGCCGGGATTCTGTATAATGTTTACCATGCCGTTTTGCGGCATCCGCTTTGTCAACTGCGGCCGCAGGGGACAAGTCCTCCGCCCGCCGTCGAGTATGTGCGGCAGCTTCGATCTGCCGCCGGATTTTTACAAAATGGAGGTGTCATGCAATGTTCCGTACCTATCAGCCCAAGAAGCGCCAGCGCTCCAAGGAGCACGGCTTCCGCAAGAGAATGGCCACCAGCAACGGCCGTAAGGTTCTGGCCCGCCGCCGCGCCAAGGGCCGCGCTCGCCTGACCCATTGAGGTCGCGGAAAGTGCATCGCGCATAAAGGATAGACCAGGGACGGTGGAAGGGAAAACTGCCGTCCCTTTTGGCCTATACTCATTTCAGCCGCCGCACCGGCGGAGAAGGTGCTTGTTTTCATGAATCCTGCCGTCACGGTAAAAGAGAACTACGAATTTCGCCGGATCTACCGCAAGGGGAAGTCGGCGGTGTCGCCGCAGCTGGTGATCTATTGCCAGCGGAACCGCCGGGGGCTGAGCCGCCTGGGGGTCTCCGTCAGCACGAAGCTGGGCGGCGCCGTGGTCCGCAACCGGGTGAGAAGGCGCATCCGGGAGATTTACCGGCTGAATAAGCCGAAAATGGTCCCGGGATACGACATCATCGTGGTGACCCGTGTCCGGGCTGTGGAAACCGGCTATCAAGAGCTGGAGAGCACCTATCTGCGACTTCTGAGGCAGCTGAATCTGCTGCGGGAGGACCCGTCATGAAGCGGGCCATCCTGCGGGCCATCCGGTTTTATCAGGCGTCCGTGTCGCCGCTGTTTCCGCCCCGCTGCCGGTATATCCCCACCTGCTCGGAATACGCCCTGCAGGCAGTGGAGAAATACGGGCCGCTGCGGGGCGGCTTTATGGCGCTGCGGCGCTTTCTGCGATGCAATCCCTTCCACAAAGGCGGGTATGATCCTGTTCCCTGAAAACCTCGTTTTTCCCACCCAACAAAAAACGGAGGTAACTACCCCATGTTTGCAAAGCTCGGATACTATATCTGTGTGCCCTTTGCCTTCCTGACCCGGCTGTTCTACAGCTGGACCGGGTCCTATGGCGTGGCCCTGATCCTGTTTACCCTGGTGGTTAAGCTGGTGCTGCTGCCCTTCCAGCTCAAGAGCAAGAAGAGCATGCTGCGCATGAATCGTATGCAGGGCAAGCTCAACGATATAAAGACCCGCTACGCCAATAACCAGCAGAAGCAGCAGGAGGCCATGGCGGAGCTGTATGCCAAGGAAGGCAACAACCCCATGTCCGGTTGCCTGTGGTCCATGATCCCCTTCCCCATCCTGATCGCCCTGTACTATATCATCCGTGTGCCTCTGCGGTATTTTATGAGCCTGTCCGAGTCGGTGATCGCGGAGATCACCACCCTGGCCGGCACCCTGGGCTTCACTGCGGCCGAGGGCAGTCAGGCGTATGAGCAGATTTATCTGGCCAAGTTCATCCACGAGCACTGGGCGGATTTCGCCGGGAAGTTCGACGGCCTCATCGACCTGAACTACAACTTCCTGCACATTGACCTGGCGGCTCAGCCGTCCTCTCTGTTCAGCCAGTTCCCCGGCGGCGGCTGGCCCGTGTGGGGTGCCATTCTGCTGCCCATCATCTCCGCCGGCATCCAGTTCGCCATGAGCTTCATCACCATGCGCACCAATGGTTCCGCCCCCAACGGATCCACCAAGACCATGATGTACATGATGCCGCTGATGACCCTGTGGATGGGCTATATCCTGCCCTCCGCCCTGTGCATCTACTGGATTGCCAACTCCGCGTTCTCCCTGATCCAGGAGGTCACCCTGAACAAGTATTTCAACAAGATTCTGGACCGTGAGGAGACGGAGAAGGAAAAGGCCGCCCGGGAAAAGCGCTATGCCAAGTATCAGCGCCAGAAGGAGCTGATGGCCCAGCAGCAGCTGGCCAACGGCGGCAAGAAGCCCCAGAATCAGCAGGGTAAGAAAAAGCCCTCCGGCGACAAGAAAAAGTCCGCCGGCGGCAACGAAAACGGCCGCGTGGGCCAGCGTCCCTATGCCAGGGGCCGCGCCTATGACAAGAGCCATTACGATGACTAATGATGACTAAGGAGTTTTGTCTATGAGTTATATTGACGTAACGGGCAAGACCGAGGAGGAAGCCATCCGCAAAGCGCTCCAGCAGCTGCAGATGGACCGCGACGACGTCTCTGTTGAGATTCTGGAGCGGGCCAAGAGCGGATTTCTGGGCATCGGCAGCAGCCCTGCCCGGGTCCGCGTGACCTATGGTCAGGAGGAGCCCGAGGCTCCCGCCGCCACGGTCCAGCCGGAGAAGAAACCCGAAAAGAAGCCCGAACCCAAGCCCCAGCCGAAACCCCAGCAGCCCAAGCCCCAGAAGGCCGAGGCACCCAAGGCCGCCCCCAAGGCTGAGGAGGCTCCCGCCGCCCCGGTTCAGGAGTCCTGCCAGGACGACAACGCCCGGCGCATCACCGAGTTCCTGACGGGCCTGCTGGAGCATATGGACAGCCCCGCCCAGGTGAAGGTCACCGAGACGGAGAAGGGCCGCTACAGCGTGGTGCTGGAGGGCCAGAAGCTGGGTCAGCTCATCGGCCGCCGGGGCGAGACCCTGGACGCCATCCAGCAGCTGACCAACTACGCCGTCAATTCCGGCCGGGAAAAGCGCATCCGCGTCCATGTGGACGCCGAGAACTACCGGGCCAAGCGCGAGCAGAGCCTGGAGTCCCTGGCCCGCAAGGTGGCCGGAAAGGTCACCAAGTATCGCCGCAGCGTCACCCTGGAGCCCATGAACGCCTATGAGCGCCATGTGATCCACGCCGCCCTGCAGGATGTCCCCGGTGTGAACACCTACTCCATCGGCACCGAGCCCAACCGCCGCGTGGTGGTGTCCTACGACCGCGACAAGCGGTAAACGCAAAAAAAAGAACGCCTCCGGGCACCCTCCGTAAGGAAGGTGCCCCGGGGCGGCTCTTGTATCTCAGGTTAATAAGTTTTCGGAAACGGTGTAACCCTTGTGGCTATGCCGTTTTCTCTTTGTTGCGCTGGGCGAGGTGCTGCTGGAAGGCTTCTTCCATCTCCTCCGGGTTCAGCTCGTGGAGAATGCCCACGCCGCTGTAATAGATGTCCAAAAGCTGTACTCGCTTGCCATCAAGGTATCTGGGCGCATACACCACGATTTTGTCCACGAACTCGTGGACCAGCTCCGGGGTCAGGGCTTTCAGCTCCGTGATTTGTTTCACCTTCTGAATAAACCGCTGCAAGCTCTCGGTCTTATCCGTTTCGGTTTCCAGATATGCCTGCATCTCCGGAACGGCTGCTTTCAGCGTTTTCTGCTCCTCCTCATAGGACAGGGACAGGGTGGCATAGCGCTCGTCAGACAGCTTTCCACTGGCGTTGTCCTCGTAGATCTTCTGAATCAGGGTATCGATCTCCGCAATGCGTTTCTTCACTTTGCCCAGCTCCCGGCGCTTGGCGGCAAGCAGCTTCTTCTTGTCCTCCGTGTAGCAGTCCATCTGCTTGCGGGCAAACTCCTTTTCAAACACCTGCACATTTAAGAGAATGCGCTGCATACTCTCTAAGACGATTTGCTCCACCACTTTCTCACGGATATAGTGGGCAGAGCAGACCTCAGAGTTCTTGCGGTAGGAGGAGCAGAAGAAGTACGCCTGCTCCCGTTTGTAGCTGCCTGTGACACTGTAATACAGCTTCTCTCCACAGTCGGCGCAGTAGAGTAGGCCCGAAAAGGGGCTGACGATGCCGCTTTTGGTGGGTCTGCGGCGGTGCTTGCGAAGCTCCTGCACCAAGGCGAAGGTTTCCCGGTCGATGATGGCGGGATGCGTGTCCTTGAAGATCTGCCATTCCTCCGGCGGACGCTCGATTTTCTTTTTGTTCTTGAAGGACTTGGTGGTGCTGCGGAAGTTTACTGTATCGCCGCAGTACTCCTGCTTGCCGAGTATATCCGCCACGGTGGCAGAACACCAGTTGTAGGGCACAGCAGGCGGCTTGCTGCAATTCCGGCCGATATTGCCCCAATGCTCGGTAGGTGTCGGCACCTTGGCAGCCTTCAGCTGTTTGGCGATCTGCGTAGGACCGAGGCCGTCCACACACCAAGCGAAAATCTGCCGCACGGTCTTTGCCGCAGCTTCATCCATCATCCACCCGTTCTTGCTCTCCGGGTCTTTCAGATACCCGTAGGGCGGATTGGTGGTCAGCGGTGCGCCGGACATTCCCTTGCTCTTGAACACATTGCGTACCTTCTGGCTGGTGTTCTTAGCGTGCCACTCATTGAATAAGTCCTGCATCGGGACAAGGTCGCTGATGCCCTTGGCAGTGTCAATGTTGTCCATAATGGCAATATAGCGAACGCCGAGACTGTCGAAGCCCTCTTCCAGAAGCTGTCCCACAATCAGGCGGTTACGCCCCAAGCGGGAATGATCCTTCACAATCAAGGTGCCGATGCGTCCTTTTTCCGCCAGCTCCATAATTTCCGTGAACGCCGGTCTTGCAAAATTTGTGCCAGACCAGCCGTCGTCAGCCGCTGTCAAGTAAGGACTAAAAAATTCCTGAAATTTCTTTGGTCTTTTTGGTTTATGAAGCTGCGTCCACCGTTTCAAGGCAAGTCAGCAGCTTCTCCAGTTCATCTCGCAAGGAAAGCTCAATTTCAATGCCGCCGTCCTTGTAAACCGTAATACGCTTCACAACATCGTTTGCTATATCTGAGGTCAGCGTTTCAAGCTCGGTATATTCCTTGTATTTTTCAATAAAGGCTCCACCTTGCTCAGTTGTGGTCTGCGTGGTTCTTTCAAGACGGTTCATTTGCTCAGAAAGTTCTTGCATCTTAGATTGGTTGTTTGCCTTATGGGATAGGTAAGTCTCCTTGTCGATTGTGCCATCAATCAGTTTTTCATATAGATCCTGGAGAGTTTTTTCAAACTGATTTTTACGGCTCTGCAGTACGGCAAGCTCACGCCGGGCTTGCTTTTTCTCAGCCTGGATACGCTCTTTCTGTAACAGAAGCAGGTGCTCCAAGCTGACCGCATAAGCGGCATAGGTGCGAATCAAGGTTACGACCATTTCGTGAATATCCGCTTGAAGAATACCCTCGGAGGCACAGTCAAAATCCGTTTCCAGATGTGAAGTACGGCAATGGTATTTGGCGTTCTTCGTATTGGAGAGTGCCATAGCAAATCCACAGGTTCCGCAAATCACTTTTTTGCGAAGCGGATTTTTTTCAGATACGCTTGGAACAAATTCCTTGTACTCTTTCATACGGCTTTGCACCTTCTGAAAATCTTCCTTTGAAATAATGCCCTCGTGGGTCTCGTCTACTACAATCCAATCCGCCTTGCTGCGTTTAACGGTGTGCCAGCTACCCACCATATCACGCTCACGCTTACCATAGACGCATTTCCCGATGTAGCGTTCGTCTCGGAGTATCTTGAAGATGTTGCTCTGCGTCCAGAAGTTTTCCTCATGGATGCTCGGCCAACGGTCACGGGAACATCCCGCCGCCCGTTTGTACAGCATCGGTGTGGGAACGCCTTCTCGATTGAGAGTGGCGGCGATTTCCGTGGGTCTTGCTCCATCAATCGTCCATGCGAAAATCCTACGAACAATCTCTGCCGCTTCTTTATCTATAAGGAGTCGGTTTTTATCCTCGGGGTCTTTCACATAGCCATACGGAGCGAATGGACTGAGAAACAAGCCTTTTTCTGCCCGCATACGCTTGGCGTTTTTGACTTTGCCGGAAAGTTCACGGCTGTACAGGTCATAAATCAGCGTCTTAAAAGAGGTATCAAGGCTATCAATGTCCTGCGGTCTGGAACTGTCGAAACCATCGTTGACGGCAATGAACCGAACGCCAAGGAACGGAAATACACGGCTGATGTAGTTGCCGACCACAAGGTAATCACGCCCGAAACGGGATAGGTCTTTGACTACGATACAATGTATCTGTCCCTGCTTTACCTGTTCCATCATTCTGAGAAAATCCGGTCTTTCAAAGTTCTTACCACTCCAGCCATCATCACAAAACTCGGAGATTTCCCAACCGATGAACTCAGGGCAGCTGCTGATGAAGCTCTGCAACAGTCCCCGCTGATTGGATATACTCTCGGATTCGGCTTTACCCGTATCCTTTAAGTCGCCGTCCTCACTGGACAGACGGAGATACATCGCCACTCTCATACAGCAGCCCTCCCTTCAACAAATTTCAGCAATGCAATGTATTCGTCCCGATAACGCAGGCGGATATCAATGTTTCTGTCGGCGTCCACATAGATGCGTTCTACAAGTGCCAAAGCCATTTCTTTTGTGAGCGTGTCCGTTCCCATGAAAGAACGGAACTCCGTGAGAAAACGGTTCTCAGCCGTATAGACCTTGCTTTCACGCTGTTTCTGCTCCAGCACGGCGATCAGCCGTTCGGCTTCTTCCGCCTCCGCTTTGTACCTTGCTTTGAGCGTCACATATTCCTGCTCGGTCATAAGCTGTTCCACATAATTCTGATAGAGGCTGTCATAAAGGGATTGACTGCGTTTCAAGGTTCGCCTTGCGGCTTCAAGTTTTGCAGCCGCATCGGAACGTTGGCGGCGAAATCCCGGCTCTGCGTTCAGTCGTTTGACCACATCTTCTAAATCAGCGGCAAGCTGTATCTGAGATTGGATTGCCGTGAAAAGGACGTCGCTCAAATCTTCCTCTCGTATGCTCACAAACGGGCATCGGGCAGGATCGTCGGCATGACCTGGGCAGATATAGGTATACCACAGCTTTGTCCCGTGGCTCACATTCTTGTAGCGAACCAATGGTCTGTTGCAGTTTGGACACCATACAAGCCCCTGCAGAATATTCTCGGTGTGTTCCAGGTGAGAGAACTTTCCAAGCTTTTCATGGTACTCCTTTTTTCTCTGCCGGGCAATCTGCTGAACCTTCTCAAAGATTTCCCCGTCAACAATCGGTTCATGGGTATTACGGACGATAATCCAATCGGCTTCGTCCACATAGGTCTGCCGCTTTCCCTCATAGAAGGATTGCTTTTTTCTCCCTTGAACCATGTGACCTATGTAAACGGGGTGCGAAAGCAGATTTTTCAAGACCTGCGTATGCCACGGTACACCTTTATATTTTTCTGTCTTGACTTCGCCTGTCTCGTAGAGATAGGCAGACGGAGAAAGAATACCGGCATCGTTGAGCCTACGCCCGATCTGCACCACGCTGACACCTTCGGAACGCCACTTGAATATCTGACGAACCGTAGGGGCTGTTTCTTCGTTGATAATAAGATGATGCTTGTCGTCTGGGTCTTTGCGATACCCATACGGTGCCCAAGCTCCGATGAACTCGCCACGCTGCTGCTTAACATGAAGTGCGGATGCGGATTTCTTAGATATATCCTTGCTGTAAACCTCATTGATGAGATTTTTCAGCGGCACAATATATCCGTCCTGTGTCCTCTCTGCGGTCAGTGTATCAAAGTTGTCATTGACGGCAATGAACCGGACTCCGAGGAACGGAAAAATGCGTTCCAGATAATTGCCGGTCTCCTTGTAGTTACGACCAAAGCGTGAAAGGTCTTTGACCACAATACAGTTGACACGACCTTTCCTAACTTCCTCCATCATCTTTTCAAACTGAGGTCTGTCAAAATCCGTGCCGGTTCGCCCGTTGTCACAGAACAGGGAGACAAACTCCATATCGGACTTGCTTTCAATAAAGGCAGTCAGCAAAGCTTTCTGCCCCTCAATCGTATCCGCACCGGGCTTGCCGCTGTCCTCTACGGACAAACGGACATAGGCGGCTGTTTTGTAGATTTTTGTTGCCGGAGCAGGGGCAACGAGTTCCGTCTCCTGCACAAGAGGATTTATCTTTCGTTTTGTCCTTGCCATTACACTACCTCCTGCAGCCTGCTGCTGCGAAGAATATCAAGCTGCCAGGCGAATTCATCCTGCCAGCGATAGATGATTTCCACCACATCGTTTGAGTGGATCAGTATCTTATCAATCAAAGCAACCACTACCGCACGGTCAAGAGAGGTCAGCCCCTGCCGTTTGGTAAACTCATTCATCCATGCGTTTTCTGTTCCGTGGTTCTGTATCTCTTTCAGATTTTCCCTGAGTGCGTCCATCTGCTTTTCCGCTTCATCGGCACGAGCTGTAAAGCTGGCTTTGAGCCGTGTATATTCTTCACGGTCAATGATCCCTTCCGTGAGATTTTCATATAAGGACATCAGCAGTTTTTGCAGTTTTTCGTATTCCTCATGTTTCTTATCGAGCTGTCTTTGTACCTTTTGAGCCTGTGCGGTTCTGAGTGGAGCTGTATCGGTAATCGTAAGCAGCTCACTCATATCAATTACTTCTCTGATGTGCTGTTTTACGCTGTCCAAAACAATTTCCTCTAAAGCAACATCCCTCATTCGATGGGGTGAGCAGCTCTTGTCCTGCTTGTGTGCGGAGCAGACATAATACACGTATTTCTTATCCGCTTTGCGTTTGAGATTGTTGTCCTCATCGAGAACTTCCAAGGAACAAAGCAGATAGTAGGAGCTGTCATCTGCAAAGGCAAGAGCGTTGCCACGGCTGTTGATAAGACCGTGCTTTGCGGTGAAATTGTCGTAGAGTTGGTTTAACTCCCTTTGGGTCTGTCGGATGGTTTCATCAGAGATATATCCATCCATCTGCTGACCGATCAGCTTCTGAACGCAATCACGAAGTTCAACCATGCCCTTGACACGCTCGATTGCCGTAGCGTTCAGATCGGGCTTTACCATACAGCTGTTTTCCCGGTAGTAAACATCGCCGTCCACCACGGTGTAACTGTAGTTCTTTACATTTGGGTCGGCAGGAAGGGAGGCGTCGATTGCCTCACCATCGCCAAGCTCAGGCAGCTCGGCTTCGGTATAAGTGCCACGGATATACTTCACGGCATCGTGAAGCTGATCGGCAAGCTCCAACCCCTCAATCGGTGCAACTGTGAAATCCTGTCTGCCGTACTGTGTGCTCTCTGAGGTCTGCCGTCCGAGTATCATTTCGGGATGGTCGATAAAATAGCGGTTGATGGCAAAGCCGTCGTCGTTCATTCCAAGATGAACCCAATCGGGTTCAATTTCAATGGGTCTGTCCCGTTTCTGCAGGAAGATGATGTCGGACACGACCTCTGTTCCTGCGTTCGCCTTAAAAGCGTTGTTTGGCAAACGGATAGCACCGAGCAGCTCTGCTCTCTGAGCGATATACTTACGGACTTCGGGAGACTGCTTATCCATCGTGTACCGGCTCGTGACAAAAGCAACCACGCCGCCCGGTCTCACCTGATCGAGAGCCTTGGCAAAGAAATAATCGTGAATGGAGAAGCCAAGCCTGTTATAAGCACGGTCATTTACCTGGTACTGACCGAAAGGCACGTTGCCGATAGCGAGGTCATAGAAATCCCGTCTGTCGGTAGTCTCAAAGCCAGCAACGGTAATATCTGCCTTGGGATAAAGCTGTTTTGCGATTCGCCCTGTGATGCTGTCCAATTCCACGCCGTAGAGCTTGCTGTTCTGCATCGCATCGGGCAAAAGTCCAAAGAAATTGCCAACGCCCATAGCAGGCTCCAGAATATTGCCTGTCTCAAATCCCATATTGCCAACAGCTTCATAGATTGCCTTGATGACGGTCGGGCTTGTGTAGTGGGCATTCAGCGTAGAGCTTCGTGCTGCAGCGTATTCTTCGGGAGAAAGAGCCGCATAGAGTTCTGCAAACTCATTTTTCCAGTTGTCCTTTGTTTCGTCAAAAGCGTCTGCAAGACCACCCCATCCGACATACTTGGAAAGGATGACCTGTTCTTCGGGAGTTGCCTGTCTGCCGTCAAACTCCAGTTCTTTCAGAAGATTGATGGCATCCATATTCATACGGAACTTTGCTTTGGCTCCGCCTTCGCCCAAATGGTCGTCAGTGATACGGAAGTTATAAAGTTCGGGCTTGAGTTCTGCTACGGTCGGCTCGGCAGGGGGTTCTGTACTACGCTGTGCCTCGCTGATCTCCACGAGCCTACGCATAAACTCAATGGATTCACTTCTGAAAATCGGGAAGCCTGTGGCATTTTGGAACGTTACATCTTGCAGGCTCACCGTTCCGAAGTCGAGATTTACACGGTCAACGACAAATCTGCGACCGTCAATCTCATAGGTGGATTCACGGGGAATAAGGTGTTCGCCTGCGAAAGCCTCGTCAGCTTTACGCTGTTCGTCACGGCTTATCTGCTCTATATCGCTGACCACCTGCTGAATGAACGGGTCTCTGTCCAGAGCTTCGGGGTCAACCAATTCACCGTTCACAATGCCACGCTGGGAAAGGGTCTCACGAATGGCAATGGGATCAACATCGTCAAGACGGTCGTATTCCTCCTGGGTGTAGAATCTGTCCTCCTTGATGAGCTGTGCAATACGCCTTTGTACCTTTGCCCATGACATTTCATAGTCAATATCCGTTCCGGTAACGGTAATGTGCAAAGGCTTCGATACGTCGCTGGCACCGTATTCCTTGGAAAGCCACGCCGCTGTATCACGCTCACGGGCGTGGTCTGCCATATAACGGACAACTGCCCGCTTGCTTTCGATATTGCCGTTCCAGCTTTGGAGAGCTGCGTCAATATCTGCCTGCGTGAGTTCACGCTTTGCGGCAGGAGCTTCAACTGCAGCGATTGGGGTATCATTTGAGGCTTCTGTAACGCTTACAGGCTCGCTTTCCGCTTCTTGGGATAATTCCTTGCCCGCACTTAAAACACCCAGAGAATAGGTCGTGTGCTCGTTTATAATGCTGTTATGACGGGCTACTGTAACGCCGTAGGTCTCACGGATTTTCTCAACGGACTGCTCTAAAATATGGGAAGGGATACCGCACATTTCCACCTGTCCCGCACTGGGCACGGCTCTCGTAGTGAGCTTTAGGTCAAGCAGCTTGGAAGCAGTCTTGGCATCTTCGCCGTACATTTCAAAGAAATCTCCAACCTGGAAAAGCACTACATCATCGGGATGGTCGTGTTTAATATCGTTGTAGGCGTCCATGTGCTTGCGGAACTGCCACTCACGGCTCTGCATCTCCTCATATCTGGCTTTTTCTTCGGGTGTGAAGTATCTGCCGTTTCGGATAATATTTTCAAAGCGTGAAAGCACCTTGTTCCAGTTCAGTTCCACATCAGCACAATCGGGTTTTCGCAAGCGGATACCCTTACCGGAGCTTTCAATCCAGCCCTGTCCCGATACTGCGTGGGAACTGCCGCCTATTCCGTATTCGTTTTTTAGGAAATCGGTCTTTTCCTTGGAATTGTGAGAACCGGTGAGATAGGTGTAAATACGACCTTTGCCGCCCTCAACATTACTGCCTTTGTTCAAAGCCGCATCAATTTCATCCTCAGTAATGAACATTCCCACTTTTGGTACTTCTGCCATATCGGAGATATACTCACGTCTTGGCAGATCAAGGTCTTGCAGGGCGTTCCAAATCTCAAGGGGTTTATGGTAATGGAATCGCATAATGTCACGGTCTGCTTTGTAGGCTTCCATAAAAGCAAAGCAATCAGCGGCAATCGTCTGACGGAAAGCAGGGTTCTTCAAATCCTCTGCCAAGCGAGCAGTGGCGTCTGGAAAACCGCCTTTACGGTAATCCTCTAAGATGGAGAGAATACCATTTTCTCTTGCATCATCACTCAAATCGCCACGAAGATACCACAGCTTGTGAGAAAGCTCGGTTCGTTCGTGCAGTTCAGCCTCGGCAAGTTCCACATTGGAGGCATACCTGCCATCGTCCATAAGCTGACCGATACGCTCGGCTGCAGCTTCCCAAGAAATCACCTGTGCCGATCTGGAATATCTTGCGGAGCGTCCTTTTGCAAGGTGGATACCGTCTTCGGCATACCATACCGAGAACTCGCAGTCAAAAGACTTCATACCAGCTCCGCCGTGGTATTCCTTTTGGAGCAGTTCTGCAATTTCCTCCGCCGGCTTCTGCTTTTGGAATGCAGCGGCTACGTTCATTCGTGTATGCTCAGAATTGCTGGCAAGACGGAGCACATCGTCAATATCGCTCTGGGCAAAAGAAAAAGCGAAGGGTGTAGGCTTTACACTCTCCGCTTCATCAATAATAGCGATTTGTTCCTGTTCAGTCGGAAACAGCCCCACATCAAAGAGGGTGAGCTGTCCGGTTATGCGTGAATCAGTTCTGTGAGGATGATTTCCTCTGCCTGGTTTTTGAGGTTGTTCATGAGTCCCGTCCACATCATCGGGTCTTTCGCTTTCAGCTCCTCCGTCACGCCGTTCTGTTTCATCAGTTCCGGCATCATCTGTTCCAGTCTGCGGTTCGCCGTCTCGTCGATCTCCCTCAGATGGGGGTACAGGGTCTCCGACAGTATCATGCTGTTCCACAGCACCTGCCGGTGCTCCTGCAGATACTGTTTCCTCATGCGTCCGCACTTGCCCAGAGGCTTCGGTTCGGTCTCGTTCAAGGTCAGATTGGGAATCAAGTAATCCCCGTTCTGCGTGTAATCCAGATTGTTTTCCATCATTCTGCGTCCTTTCCGCCTGACTTAACAGGCTTGCTTCTCTCTCGTAATTTTTAACGGTGACAGCGATTTGCCTTAAAATCTGCTCGCTGCTATTGGAAACAGCCGAGCCAAGAACGGCAATCGTATCACGGGTGTTAAAGTCGAATACGCTTAAAAAGTCCTCATGCTCAAAATAATCGCCGGGGTTAAGTCCACAGCGAGACATAAGAGCGTAGGTGGTGCTGACAGTAGCGGCATTACGGAATGCAACTTCTACGTTGTAATCATCATACTCCTCAAGGAAAGAATCTTCAAGGATGCCGAGGATGTCCCGGCTGTTGTCGTTCCAGTATTCCGTCACGAGTTTGGAAGCAATCTGTTCCAGCTGATCGGCAAGACCTTTTCCACCGGAAACACCGAAGCGGTTCTCCAGAGAGGCGGTAACAGCATCCTGATGTTCGTCTTTATATTCCCAAAGATTAAGGCGGCGGGAATTTTCCCTGCCGCCTGTGTCAGAAACATCAAAAACATATTTCAGCCTTGGATTATCGCTGCTGGTGTCGATCAAAGCAATTCCCTTGGAGCCACGGCGGACATATCGCCCCATACGCTTATTCCAAAGGTCATAATCGGCACAGGCTGTTGCGTTGGGCTTCTGAGCAAAAATCATAAGCTGCTCATGGAACGGATATTTGTACAGTCGCCCCATTGTTTCCAGGAACGCCGTCCATTCCCCGAAGCTGCCCGTAACCTGCTTTGCGGTGCGGTCTGCCATTTGCTCATACATCTGTAATTTGCTTGGCATGAATTGTCTGCCCTCCTTTATCTCATAAAATTAGGGCACCCAAAACCGGGTGCCCTGCAAGTGATATTCCGTTATTCAATTCAAAAATAGGTTTCATCATCAAAATCCATATCATCGCCATCCTCAAAATATTGAAGTAAATCCAAAGCCAGCTCATTGATACGAAGGGGGATGTCAAAACCTTTCATTTGCTGCTTTTCGCCATTTGAGTAATTGACCGAGACGGACCATGAAGACCGTTCTTCATCATCGCCATTTTCGGTTTCGGAAAAATTCCCCTCATCCTCATCGTCTTCATCAAAGCAGTCGAAATCAGCTTGAGAAAAATCTTCTTCCCAACAGAACACCTCGTACTCATTGACGATGCGGTTCAGCAGCTTTCTCATTTCCTTGTCGGATAACTCCGCCGTATCGGTATCATCATCTTGTGTACATGAAATAAGCCGTGATTTACGGTCAAGCGTAAATGTGATTTGTGCGTCAAAGGGATCTCCATACTCATCCCACAATTCATCATTGACCGCAAATATCATTTCATCAATGTGAAGCTGTTTTTTGCGTTCATTTCTTTCTGCATAGGGGAAATGCTCTGCATAAACCGCTTTGGCGGTCTCTGAAATCTCCTGACATTTATCCTTTTGCAGCCCTTTGAGCCATGCTTTCTGTTCCGCAGACAAGCGATACGGAAGATTCAACAGCCGTGTTAGGGTTGCTTCCCTGGAACGTTCTTCCGGTGTCAATGCCGCACACTTTTTACAGATATGAGCATTATGCCCTTTACCGGAAAAACTCTCGTTGGATTGATACATTCCGCAGATTTTACAATAATGCCCCTGATTTTTTGCCATTTGTCAGAATCACCGCCTTTCACTGATTTCTGCGTTCATACCGTTCCTTAGATGAGATTGCTGGGGATAAAACAGTTATCTGCATCAATCGGGATTGGCTCCTCGCACATACATATAATTCCGCCGTTTCCACGGTTCAAAGATGCTTTGTCGATTACGCTGTATTTTTTGACTTCACGACGGTCAGGTGAGGCACTCTTTTTGATCTCCAACGGATGGATGACATTGTTTTCTTCCACAAATACATCAATCTCTCTGGCATTGGAATCCCGGAAATAGGTGATGTTCACTTTAGACTTCGCATAGGCGTAGTTCTTAACAAGCTCCATCACAACATAGTTCTCGTAGTAATGACCGCTTGCAGCACCATTACGCAGCGTATCCGGCGTCAGCCACATGGAGAGATACGCACACAATCCGGTGTCGCAGAAATACAGCTTCGGGGTTTTGCTGAGCCGCTTCAATTCATTGTTGGAATACGGTGCAAGCAGATAGACAATGTGAAGTCCTACCAGCACTTTCAGCCATTCCTTTGCGGTACTCGGTGCAATATCTGCGGATTCAGCCAGCGTAGCGTAATTGACCTGTTCCGACACAAGGGAAGCACAGCCAACAAGGAACTTGCGGAACCGCACGGTATCTGTAATACCTCCTGCCTCAGCCACATCCCGCATCAGATAAGTGTCAATATATGAGTTGAAGTATTCCTGCCGCAGCTCGTCATCCACACCCTGCACCTGCGGCATACCGCCCTCCCAAATGTGATTGAACACTTGAATCACATCATTTTTAGGGAGTTTACGCTGCCTTGCCTGCAAGGTAGCAAGTGAAAAATCCAAATCGGTATCAAAGACCATTCCGGCTTTTTCTCTTGCGGAAAGGCTGTACAGTTCCAGTATCCCGATTCTTCCGGCAAGTGTTTCACGCACTCGCTCCATCATTTTGTACTGCTGCGAGCCGGTCAGCCAAATAAGACCTTTCTCATCGCTTTCATCGCAAATCACCTTGATCTGCTCAAAAAGCTCCGGTGCTTTCTGCACTTCGTCAATGAGGATCGGCGGCTTGTAGGTCTGGAAGAACAGCACCGGGTCGCTCTGAGCCAATTCTCTTGCCATAGCGTTGTCCATCGTGACATAGGTTCTGTCGCTGTCCGCTAAATGCTTTAGCATGGTGGTTTTCCCGACCTGCCTTGCACCGGTCACAAGGATAACCTTGAAAAAATCATTGAGTTTTAGAAACTTCCGCTCCAGTTCTCGTGTAATATATTCCATAATGCACCTCCGATTTTATGATAATCTATGGTCAATCATATTTTATCATAATATATCCGCATAATCAAGAGAATATACGCATTATGGTTTTTAACTTTTTTGTGAACGCTGAAAATCCGATGATTGGCAAAAAACTACGCCGACTGCAAAAATCAATCTATTACATCATCAAAATCGGGATACAGCTCCAGCTTTTCATAGTCCTCATCGGACATAACAGAGAGTTTATTCAGAGTGGAGTCCGTCAGTTCGCAAAGCTCTGCTTCCTCTTTGTTCAGTTCCTTCCGCATCTCTGAGAGGGCATTCATCAGCCCTGTTCTGCTTCCGGTATCATAAATACACATGAGATTGATTTCATCGTGATTAAAATTCATCATAAATCCCTTTCCGCACTTCTGTGCTGTGTCGCTGCCTTTCTGTCCTCCTCCTGGTATTTACGGAGTTTTGCGAGGACAGAGGGTTTCTTGGCTTTGGCTTCTTCCTTTTGGAGAGCAGGCTTTACCGGTTCTTTCGGACCGTTGTTGATGACGCCATCTATCATGCCATAATCATCTTCCAACTGCATTTCTGCATTTTTCAGATGGTTGTCGGTATTGCGAAAGTGAACCAGCTCCTTATAGCCAACGCTGTCAACATAATGATAGGATACCACTCCCGCCTGCTTTAACGCCACGATGTCGCTGATAGAAAGGCTGTGTCCTGTGAAGTCCTGCGGATGCTCGACATTAAAAATACGGTACAAGTCCTCCAACTTTTCAATCTGGCTTCCATCCTGAGTCAATGCTCCCGTATAAACCAGCTCATAGTTTTCATACTGCGGATCAAGCCCCTGTTTCTGCAGCCACTCGGAGTTCATGAAGCGTAAATCCACCGTTGTATCATCACGCTTTAACTGATAAATGGCATAGGCATCTCCGGGACTTTCCTGGAACGCCTGCTCACGCTTCTGTCGAACCATTTCCATATCCATCGGTGGGATTTGGTCTTTGATGGCATCCCAATCCTCACGGGTAATACCAAAGCAACCGGAGAACAGCACAATATCCTCGGCTTCAAACGCCATTGCTTCGGTGTTCCCATCGTAGAGCATATAGATGGGAACATCTCGCTCAAACAGTTCCAAGGCTCTCTCCTTGGAAAGAGGAAGCATATCCGAATCCGTATAGCCGTAGGCGTTCATCGCATCAATAGACATGGACGGGTCCGGCACATATCCATTGCCGGGAGCCTGCACCGGTTCTTCTGCCTGCACATCACGGGCAATTTCATCAATTGTATCGCCCGTGGTGTTTTTCAGAGAATCATTACCGGTTGTCTCCTCAATGTAGGAGGAAAGAACAGGATCGTCAACCTCTTTTTCCACGGTTGTAATGAGAGAAGTCATTACCTCATCGGAGCGACCGATGAAATCTGCAGGGCGGCTCTTGTAGCCCTCCATTGTGGCACAGAAATCCTCGTCCGTAATATCCACAAACTCCGTGTGTGAGGCTCTTTCCTCCAAAAACTCAAAGAAAGACTCACGATCATTCGTCTGCTCGACCGCATCCGAAATTAGCTCATAAGGCAAGGTCATTATTACATACTGACCTCCGGCATTGGAGTCGGGATTAAAATATACGGCTTCAAAGGTCATGGTGTCGGGATGATGATAAAACCAATCATCCGAACTGATAGGGTTCTCTGCATACAGAGCATCCAGTTTATCTTTCTGCACAACATTGTTTCCACGCTGCCTAACATCACGAGCCTTCCATTCCGCATTGGCAAGGTCGTTTGCCTGTTCCTCTGTCATGCCCTGCTCCATGAAATAATCCACCATTTCAAGGATATTCATTTCTTCAATGGTTTTTTCTCCTTCGTGAGCAGCAGCCATTTCTGCCTCACGTTCTTTCATAATCTCCGCATAGTTCCTGTCTATATCGGAAATCAGTTCCGAAGAAGTCTTGTTGATGGTTTCAAGGCTTGCACGAAGCTCTTTCAGCTCCTTATCCTTAGACCATGCTGCGATATATCCGAAGCTGTTTTCGCCCGTTGCGATGCCATAGTAGGCACATACAGCAAAGGAAATGCTTTCCGCCTCAACTTCCTCGGTATTGCGGTCTTTTTGCTGTTCGTTGAAGAAACGGTAAGCGGAAATCTCGCCGCCGACAAAATTCAATCCCTCGTCCTCGGTCAGCATGAGCCGACCATTCTCCGGCAATTCAAGGGGCTTGACTGTAATAAGCGAACCGGCATGATTTACCACGACATGGTTTTCAACTGCCACAGGCATACCCGGATCGTCGTCAGAACCACGCAAGTCATAGCAGTACATTCCTTCGGGAAGATCAGCAGAGGTAACACGTCCATTGGAGAACAAAGCCGGCACATCGAAGATTTCGACCTCTTGATATTTTACTGCTTCTTTCGGTTCCTCGATTTTCTTCTGATTGTGGAGCTTGGAATGGGCAATCTCGTGAACAACGGCAGAAACCGTCTGCACTTCGCTCATCCCCGCACGAATAGCGATTTTCTGATTATCCAGAGAAAAATACCCGTCTGAGCCGTCACGGATAGGGATGATCTCAATGGGAACGGGTGCGGAACGCCGCAGGGCTTCCATAAAGACCTCATAATTCTGTACATTGCCCGACAGGTCGGAAGCGAGCTGCGGCAGAGGCTTTCCGTCGGTCTGGGACACATCAAACACTGTTACGGGCTTGAACATCGGGATTTTGATTTCCTTTTCCTCCACGATAACCTTACCGTCTGCATCGAGCACGGGCAGGTTCGTGTCGGGGTCACGCTTTTCCTGTTCGATTTTCTTCTTGAAAGGTGTGGGAGCAATAATCTTAATGCCTTTTTCGCCCTTTATTACGTTGCGTCCAAACTGATCTCTCCACTTATTGAAGCCTGCCACCAAAGTGGCGTCTGGCTTCTGCATATAGATGAGCATGGTATTGTTCACGCTGTATTTGTGGAAACGGCTCATCGTGCGGAGATATTCGGCATATTTATCCGACTGAAAGAGTTCTTCAATCCCTCGTTCTATGCTGTCAGTAATATCTTTAAGCCTTTCTTTGTTGGACTGTTTTGTGTTTTCAGCCATAAACTACTCCTTTCCGTGTCAGCTTTTTTGAATAACCCTTTTGAATTTCAATGGGCTATTTACGATATACCGATTGATAAGCATACTTTCCTGTTTGGTCTCGGCGTATGCGGTTATCGTAATCGTCTTGGTGTTCCAATCCAGAGTGTAGGAATCTGTTGCCACGTTGGTAATATGGTGCTCAGCAAGAAAGTCTCGAAACTGCTTCATTGCATCAATATCATCGGACATAATGACATTGACAAAGGTTCGTTCCTTGGACAGACGATTGCTTATCGCCATAGCTGTGAGACAGCCGACAGCGCTGGCAACAGAAACCACAATGATAGAAAGGTCACTTTCATCGGTTACGATGTTCTTGGTGATGATGAAATAGATGTAGTTTGACAGAGCGAGGGCAATGCTCGCAAGCACACATCTGTTTCGCTGAATTAGAATCGTTTTTGCGGTACTGAGCATATTGTCGAGCATCTTGCCGATGAACAGTACAGCCATGTGGATAATGATTATCATAGGGTACCCTCCGTATCTTCAAAAAAGAAAGCCGACCTACAGGAACAGATTGCACCCATAGGTCGGCGTTGTTGTTATCCCTTGCCGAAATCCAAGCTATACAGAGTCTTGGTTCCATCATCGGTCATTACGAGGGTTGCATCGTAAGACTTTCCGGTTTTCTCAGAGAAGATACCTTTAACAGGAATGTGACCGTTTTTCAGTAAAGTTGCCGCCATTTTCTTGCTCAGCGTGATTTTCTTTCCGGTAAGGAACTTATTATCACGCCACAGTCCAAAGCGGCAGTCGTTGCACTCGCAGAAGAAGCCCTTTTTACTCTCGGTAACATCGCTGCCGCAGCGTGGACATTTCCCGACCACATCACGACCGGATGGGAACAGAACCTCCGCACCTTTGATGACCGAGTAGGTCCTGACAAGCTCGCTCACCATGAGGCTGATTTCAGCCATGAACGCATCTGCATCCAGTTCACCGTGCTCCACCATTTTCAGCTTGTGTTCCCACTCGGCTGTAAGCAGAGGAGATTGAAGCTGTTCGGGCAGAACGGTAATCAGAGAAACACCCGTATTTGCCGGGACAAGGTTGACGGACTTTTTAGCTTTCTTACGCTCCACAAAGCCCGTTGCAATCAGTTTTTCAATGATACCGGCACGGGTCGCAGGCGTTCCCAGACCTTTACGCTCTGCATCCTCCGGCATTTCCTTTGCACCTGCCACCTCCATCGCAGAGAGCAGGGAATCCTCGGTAAAGTGAACAGGCGGTTTAGTCGTTCCTTCCTTGACCGCAAAACTTGATGCTTCCAGTTTATCGCCGTCTTTCAGTTCGGGCAGCACCTTATCTGCCTGCTCCTTTTCGGAATACATTTTCCAGCCGGGATTTTCCACGACCTTGCCCTTTGCAGTAAAGGGATAACCGCCGCAGGAGAACACAGCAACCGTCTCGTGGAAGCGGAAACTGTCACAAACGGCACGGAGCACCTGTTTTGCAATCAGTTTCATAATCTCACGCTCGCCGGCCGGCAGGGCGGTGATGTCTGTCTCGCCGGCAACCAGAGTAGGGATGATTGCGTGATGGTCGGAGACCTTCTTGCTGTTGCAGATCTGCCGGGACAGAACTGCGGACGGATAAGGTTCCTCACAAATGCCAACCGAGCAGGCAACAATCGCTTTTACGCTGTCAGCCATATCGTCGGTAAGAAACCGGCTGTCTGTACGGGGATAGGTGCAGAGCTTCTTCTCATAGAGGCTTTGTACATAATCCAAAGTCTGTTGTGCCGTATAGCCGAGCAGACGGTTTGCATCCCTCTGGAGGGTTGTC
>ERZ1027243.52-NODE-52-length-51274-cov-7.332142_pt1 | contig 51274 bp, 49 predicted proteins | sample MGYA00519243_ERZ1027243 | MGnify/ENA primary metagenome ERZ1027243 (study PRJEB26926, sample SAMN06164727) | human gut metagenome | biome: ENVO:00009003; feature: ENVO:2100002; material: ENVO:00002003 | host: Homo sapiens | place: USA | collected 2012 ...
GAGATTAGCGAGTGTCTCGTGGGCTCGGAGATGTGTATAAGAGACAGAAATTAGATATATCAAAAACAGCAGGAGGTAACCATGCGACATCATCATGAAGAGGGGCGTGGGCCACGCGGGCGCCACGGTGATCCCAGCGAACACGGCGACCATGGCCGCCGCGGCGGCGGACGTCGCCAGCGTTTCTTTGGCCACGGCGAACTGCGGCTGATCATTCTGGATATCCTCAGCCGCAGCGCCAGCCATGGCTATGAGCTGATCAAAGAGATCGAAACGCTTACCCAGGGGAACTACAGCCCCAGCCCGGGGGTGATCTATCCGACGCTGGATCTGCTCCAGGACCAGGGCCTTATCAGCGTGGAAGACGACAACGGACGCAAGAAAATCCTTATCAGCGAGGAAGGAAAACAGCTGCACGCCGAGAACCAGGAGCACCTGGCCCATATCCAGGAGCGCCTGCAGGCGCGGATGGTCGGCTGCGAGCTGCGCCGCGATCCGCAGATGAAGCGCGCGCTGGAAAACTTCAAAGCGGTCCTCGACCTGAAAGTGAACCAGCAGGCCAGCAGTGCCGCCCAGCTCAAGCAGATCATCGGCATTATTGACCGGGCGGCGATGGAGATCTCTCAGCTCGACTAAGCCTCTTTTTTCACCACCGGCTGCCCCGCGCTGGGGCAGCCCGCACCACGGCGGATCGCCCCGTCTATTGCCGCCAGGCAGAAAATCTCGTCAGCTCAGGAATAAAACGTGCCAATAGTGGCGCAATGAGATTAAATTTTACACAATTCGTCTTTTGCTTTGCATTTATCCCGATTTTCACCGCTTCTGCCGAACTGGCGTAATCCCTGCAATACTTAATCCAGTATCGTGTGATACGTCCGCCCCAGGAGCACATTTTGAACAGGTTACCTTCCAGCGCATCGGCTCTGGCCTGCAGCGCACACGCACTGAATCTCATTGAAAAGCGCACGCTTGATCATGAGGAAATGAAAGCACTTAACCAGGAGGTCAGGGAATACTTTAAAGAGCATGTGAATCCGGGGTTTTTAGAGTATCGAAAATCGGTCACAGCCGGCGGGGATTACGGAGCCGTAGAGTGGCAAGCGGGAGGGTTAAATACGCTTGTCGACACCCAGGGACAGGAGTTTATCGACTGCCTTGGTGGGTTTGGCATCTTCAATGTAGGGCACCGTAATCCAGTTGTGGTATCCGCCGTCGAGAATCAACTCGCGAAACAACCGCTTCACAGTCAGGAGCTGCTGGACCCGCTACGCGCGATGCTGGCGAAAACCCTGGCGGCCTTAACGCCCGGCAAGCTCAAATACAGTTTCTTCTGCAACAGCGGTACCGAATCAGTAGAAGCGGCGCTGAAGCTGGCAAAAGCCTATCAGTCTCCGCGCGGCAAATTTACCTTCGTCGCCACCAGCGGCGCGTTCCACGGTAAATCGCTGGGCGCGCTGTCGGCCACCGCCAAGTCGACCTTCCGCAAACCCTTTATGCCGCTGCTGCCGGGCTTCCGCCACGTGCCGTTCGGCGATATCAACGCCATGCGCACCATGCTGAGCGAGTGCAAGAAAACCGGCGACGACGTCGCGGCGGTGATCCTCGAGCCGATTCAGGGCGAAGGGGGCGTGATCCTCCCGCCAACGGGGTATTTGCCGGCGGTGCGTAAACTGTGCGACGAGTTTGGCGCGTTGCTGATCCTCGACGAAGTGCAGACCGGCATGGGCCGCACCGGCAAGATGTTCGCCTGTGAGCATGAGAACGTCCAGCCGGACATTCTGTGCCTGGCGAAAGCGCTCGGCGGCGGTGTGATGCCGATCGGCGCGACGGTGGCGACGGAAGAGGTCTTCTCGGTGCTCTTCGATAACCCGTTCCTGCACACCACCACCTTCGGCGGCAACCCGTTGGCCTGTGCGGCGGCGCTGGCGACGATCAACGTGCTGCTGACGCAAAACCTGCCGGCGCAGGCGGCACAGAAAGGCGATATGCTGCTGGACGGTTTCCGCCTGCTGGCGCAGGAGTATCCGGACCTGGTGAATGAAGTGCGCGGGAAAGGCATGCTGATGGCCATTGAGTTTGTCGATAACGAGATTGGCTACGACTTTGCCAGCGAGATGTTCAGACAGCGGGTGCTGGTCGCCGGGACGTTAAACAACGCCAAGACGATCCGCATTGAACCGCCGCTGACGCTCACCCTTGAGCAGTGCGAACAGGTGCTGAAGGCGGCGCGCAAGGCGCTGGCGGCCCTGCGCGTTTCGGTCGAAGAAGCGTAATAAAGTGTCCTTCACCCTCTCCCCACAGGGGAGAGGGAACCTCACACCTGCGGTAACAGGCCGATAAAGCTGCGCTTCTGCCGCGGCTGCGACATCATCTCCTCCAGCTTTTCGACGCAGGCTAAGTAGTGCGGCGTCTTCTTATGCGCCAGCACCGCCTCATCGTCTTTATAGGCTTCGTAGATAAAAAAGCGGGTTTTCACCTCGGGATCCTGCAGGACATCAAAGCGCAGGTTGCCTGGCTCCCGCAGCGCGCCCTCGTGGTTGGCGCGAAACACCTCGAGAAACTCATCCACCCGCTCGGGTTTAATATTGATCTCCACTAGCGTGACGTTCATTTCAGCTCTCCCTGTTTTTCTTCCTGCCAGAACTGATACGCTTCGCGCGCGTTCAGATTCTCATGCACCACCTTTTTCACCGCCTTCAGCATCGCGCGCGGGGCGCTGGACTGGAAGATGTTGCGCCCCATATCCACCCCGGACGCGCCCTGGTCGATCGCCCGCCAGCACATCTCCAGCGCCTCATGCTCCGGCAGTTTTTTACCGCCGGCGATAACGATCGGCACCGGACAGCTGGCGGTCACTTTTTCAAAGCCTTCCTCAACGAAATAGGTCTTCACAAACTGCGCCCCCATTTCGGCGGCAATCCGGCTGGCCAGCGAGAAGTAGCGCGCATCGCGGGTCATCTCTTTGCCGACGCCGGTAACCGCCAGGACCGGCATACCGTAGCGATTGCCGGCGTCCACCAGTTTGATGATGTTATTGATCGACTGATGTTCGTATTCGCTGCCGATATAGACCTGCGCCGCCACCGCGCATACGTTGAGCCGCAGCGCGTCTTCCATCGCCACCGCCACGCATTCGTTGGAGAGTTCGCTCAAAATCGAATTGCCGCCGGAGGCGCGGAGCACCACCGGCTTATTGGTGGCCGCCGGTACCTGGCTGCGCAGTACGCCGCGGGTGCACATCAGCACGTCGGTGTCGGCAAACAGCGGCGCAATTGACAGGTCGATACGCTCCAGCCCGGTCGTTGGCCCCTGGAAGTAGCCGTGATCGAAGGCCAGCATCACCGTGCGGTTGCTGTGCGGATTAAAGATGCGCGCCAGCCGCGACTGCATGCCCCAATCCAGCGAGCCGCAGCCTTTCAGGGTATACAGCGTATTCTGCTGCGGGCGGTCAATACCGAAGTCCTTCCCCTCTTTGATATCGTCTAAATCTGCCATCTCATCCTCCGTCAGAAGTCGTAGTTGTTGATGTTCTCTTTGCTGAACACCACGCGCTCCGGCAGCAGCACGATACCGTTGCCCTTCGCCTCATACTGGTAGCCCTGCACGCTGTTCGGTTCGACCTTCAGCGAGCCGATATCTTTCACCTCAACGCTGTCGCCCACGTTAAGATCGCCCTTTTTCAGCAATCGATCGGCGACGTTAACCGCAATTTTGCCCTGCTGAACCACATCCCACAGGCCGAACGCTTTCACCGTGCCGCGCTCAACGTACGGACGCATCACGTTCGGCGTACTAAAGCCGACAATCGCCACGCCCTGACGCTTGAGGTTCTCTGCCGCCTGCGCCGCCGCCGGCAGCGCATTGGCATCCGGCGCGATAATGGCGTCGAGATCCGGATAGGCTTTTAAGATCCCCTCGGCGGTTTGCAGCGATTTGGTGGCATCGTTATAGCCAAACTGGGTGGTGACGATTTGCCACTGCGGATGCTCTTTTTCGATTTTGGCTTTGGCTTCCTTCACCCACTGGTTCTGGTCGGTCACCGTCGGGCTGGAGTAGAAAAACGCGACTTTGGCGGCAGGTTTGCTGACCTGCTTTTCCGCCATCTCGACCAGCAGGCCGCCAAGCTGCTGCGGCGTGCCCTGATTGATATAGATGCTGCGGCACTCCGGCCTGGTATCGGAATCCCAGGTCAGGACTTTCACCCCGCGCTGCATCGCCCGCTTCAGCGCCGGACACAGGCCGTCCGGCGAGACAGCGGAAACGATAATCGCGTTGTAGCCCTGGTTGACGAAGTTGTTGATAAGCTGCACCTGGCCGGAGACGCTGGGCTCGGTTGGGCCGTCATAGGTGACATCCACGCCCAGCGCTTTCCCCGCCTCTTTCGCGCCGTTGCCGCCGCTGGTAAAGAAGCCGACGCCGACCAGCTTAGGAATAAAGGCGATGCGGTCCGCCGCCTGCGCGGTAACCACGCTCATCGCCAGCGCCAGCACGATCAGTTTTAATTTCATTTTATGCTCCGATTGTTTTATGCGAGAAAAGACGCCGCCAGGTCGCGCGCACCCATTCACGGTGCAGGCTCAGCGAACGCCCCATCACCACCACAACCAACAGCGCCCCTGACAGCGCGCTCGACACCTGGTTGGGGATGCCGACCATCTGTAAACCCTGTTGCAGATACCCCACCAGCAATGCCGCCAGCGCGGTACCCAGTATCGATCCCGAGCCGCCGTAAATATTGGCCCCGCCGAGCACCGCCGCGGTCAGCGCCGGCATCAGCAGGTCGCGGCCTAAATCCGAACGTGCCGAGCCGAAATAGGAGACCATCACCAGCGCCGCGACCGCCGAGGCGACGCCCACCAGGCCATACAGCACGTACGGGATGCCGTTCACCGACAGCGCGGCATAGCGCGCGGCGCGCGGGTTTTGCCCGAGTAAAAAGAGGTGGCGGCCAAAGCGCCCGCGATGGGTCAGCAGCCAGAAGAAAAAGGTGATAATCGCGAACAGCACCAGCGGCAGCGGCAGTCCGGCGAGGGTTAAATTGGCGAAGGCGGTGAAGCTATCGGGAAAACCGCCAATCCCCTCGTAACCGGTCGCGCCGGCCATCCCGGAAAGCAGCAGCGCGCCGCCGCCGTACAGATACAGCGTACCAAGCGTGATCACCAGCGGGCTGATGCCGGTGTAGTGGATCAGCGCGGCGTTGAATAACCCGCACAGCAGTCCCAAGAGCAACGTCAGCGATACCGCGAGCCACAGCGGCCAGCCCGCCTGGGTCATCACCCCGAGGGCGATGGCGCACAGGCCGATGGTCGAGCCCAGCGAAATATCGATCCCGCCGCTGATGATCACCAGCGTCAGCGGCAGCGCGACGATGCCGATGCAGATAAAGTCGCTGGTGCTAAAGAGCAGCATATTGAGATCCAGCATGCGCGGATTCAGCGCGCCGAACAGCAGGATCTCCACGATCAGCAACGCCAGCAGCGCGCTTTCCCAGTTAAGCTTCAGCTTCATTTAAGCCACCTCTTTGCTTTTGCGTTCAGGAAAGCGGGCAACCTGTTTCCCCCCTTTGTTACCGGGCTGGAAACGGCTGTACTTCAGCGCCCGCTGATGGCGGGCCAGCGCCTGACGCAGACGGCCATCGAGCACCAGCACGCCGAGCAGCACCAGGCCGGCGATAAAGTCGTTCCACCAGGCGGGAAGGCGGAACAGTACCAGTACGGTGTCAATTTGGGTGAGGAAAAAGGCGCCGAGAAACGCGCCAAGCAGCGTGCCGGTACCGCCGAGCAGCGAGATCCCGCCCAGCACGCAGGCGGCGATGGCTTTCATCTCCAGGCCGCTGCCGGTCTGATTAGGCACAAAACCAATCTGCGCGGCGAAGACGATCCCGGCGCAGGCCGCCAGCATACCGTTGAGGGTAAAGGCCAGCATCCGCGTGCGGTTGACCGCCACGCCCAGCTGGCGCGCGGCGGCGAGGTTATCGCCAACGGCGTAAAAATCACGACCAAAGGCGGTGCGCGACAGCAGCCAGCCGCCCGCCAGCAGCAGCGCCAGCACCAGCCAGCCCAGCGGCGACACGCCGATAAACGCGGGCTCCGAGAGCGATTTCAGGCTGTCGGGCAAGCCCTCGATCCATTTCCCGCCGGTCCACAGCAACATCACCCCGCGATACAACCCCAGCGTACCGAGCGTCGCGACGATCGCCGGGATGCGCAGCCCCACGACCAGCAGGCCGTTAAAAGCTCCGGCCAGCGCGCCAATCGCCAGCGCGAAGGCGATAGCCGTCGCCAACCCATAGCCGTTGTTCAGCGCCACGCCGACGGCGATGGCGCATAGCCCAACAGTCGAACCTACCGACACGTCAATATTGCGGGTCAGCATCACCAGGGTCGCGCCCAATGCCAGCAGGCAGAGGATTTGCGAGCTGGAGAAAATCATCGCCAGGGTCTGCAGGCTGAAATAGGCTGGATTGAGCGCCACCAGCACAACAAAGAGCGCCACGATGGCAAAGAAGGCGCTCAGTTCGCGATTCTTGAGTAACGTTTTCATGCCTGCCCTCCAAAGGCCAGGGTCATCATGCGATCGACGGTCACCGCCTGCCGCGCCAGCTCGCCGCTGTAGCGGCCCTGATGCATCACCAGCACCCGGTCGGCCAGGCCGATGAACTCATCCAGATCGGAGGAGATCATCAGCACTGCCACATTTTGCGCGGCGACGCTTTTCAGCAGCTGATAGATATCGGCGCGGGCGGAGACATCCACGCCGCGCGTCGGCTCATCGACAATTAGCAGCAGCGGGTTGGCCTCCAGACAGCGCGCCAGCAGCACCTTCTGCTGGTTACCGCCAGAGAGAGTGCGCACCGGCTGATCGCCATCGGCCAGCTTGATCCCCAGCGCCCGGTGATAGCGCTCAACCACCGCCGCCTCCCGTTTCCCCTGCTGCCACCACGACGGCTGATTGAACATCACCGTGTTCCAGCGCACCGGCGCATCAAGAAACAGCCCCGAGACCTGGCGGTCTTCCGGCAGATAGACCAGCCCGCTGGCCAGCCGGGCGCGGGTGCTGTCATTGCTAATCTCGCGATTCTCCAGCCAGATCCGCCCGGCGCGCGGTGGACGCAGGCCGTATAAGGTTTCGGCAAATTCGGTGCGCCCGGATCCCACCAGCCCGGCGAGGCCGACGATCTCCCCGGCGCGGATCTCCAGATTGAGATCGATAAAGCCTTCTCCGGTAAGATCCTCCACCCGCAGCACGGGAAAATCCTGCGCCTGGGTGCGGCGGTTGCCCGGCAGCGCCAGCCACAGCTTTTGCGTGTCGCTCAGCGTATGGTCGCGGCTGGCCGGCGTCATAGCGCTAATCAGTTGCTCATCGCGGTAAGTTGCGGTCTCGCCGCTCAGCACTACCGCCCCGTCGCGCATCACCGAAATATGGCTGGCAAGCTGGCGGATTTCGGGCAGTTTGTGCGAGATAAACACGATCCCCACGTCCAGCGCCTGTAACGCGCGGATCTGGCTAAACAACCTCTCCGTTTCCCCCGGGGTTAAAGAGGCGGTGGGTTCATCAAGGATCAGGATCCGCGCTTCGCGCATCAGGCCGCGCAGGATCTCGACCATCTGTTGATCGGCTACCTCGAGCGTGCTGGCGCTGGCATCGAGGTTGATCTGGCAGTTCAACTGCTGCAGTTTTTCCTGCAGTCGCGCGGCGGTATCCGCCCGCTTCGGCAAACGAAAGAGAATGTTCTCGCGCACGCTGAGGTTGGGAAACAGCATCGGCTCCTGCGGCACCAGATAGATGCCCAGCTGGTGGGCCAGCGCCGGGCTGAGGCGCGCAAACGCGCGGTCGCCGATCGTCAGTTCACCGCTATCCGGGGTTTCGACGCCGGCGATGATCTTCATCAGCGTCGATTTACCCGCGCCATTGCCTCCCATCAGGGCATGCACCTGGCCCGCGCATAGCGTAAAGTCGATGCCCTTCAGCACGGCAACGCCGGAGAACTGTTTGCGGATCTGGCGAGCTTCAAGCAGTGGCTTCATCGTCGCGCCTCGTTTGAACAAATGATTTTTAAATTTAATAATGTTCAAAAGCGTAGACGGTGAACTATATTTACAACCGTGCGAAGATCACAGTTTGGCGCTTTAGATCCTCAGGAAAAAATGGGCCAGCGATGAAAGATCCGTTTTGCCAGTCGGCTCACACTTTCCGGCCGCGCAATAGCGAACATATGATCTAAATTTTTATAAGAGTTCAATTTATGAGCGAAAAACGCATTACGGAAGAGAACCGCTACGCCGGGCTGGCGTTAGCCGAGGAAGAGCTGGTGGCGCGGGTGGCGTGGTGCTACTACCACGACGGCCTGACGCAAAATGACATCGGCGAGCGTTTGGGGCTGCCGCGGCTGAAGATTTCCCGCCTGCTGGAGAAAGGCCGTCAGTCCGGGGTGATCCGCGTGCAGATCAACTCGCGCTATGAAGGCTGTCTGGCACTGGAAAGTGAACTCCAGCAGCGTTTTGGCCTCAAGATTGCCCGCGTGCTGCCGGCGCTCAACACCCCGCCGATGAATACCCGGCTGGGGATCGGCGCGGCGCAGTCGCTGATGGGTATTCTGCAGCCGGGTCAACTACTGGCGGTCGGCTTCGGCGAAGCCACCATGAGCTGCCTGCAGCATCTCAGCGGCTTTATCGGCTCGCAGCAGGTGCGGCTGGTGACCCTCTCCGGCGGCGTCGGCCCGTATATGACCGGTATCGGCCAGCTGGATGCCGCCTGCAGCGTCAGCATTATCCCGGCGCCGCTGCGGGTTTCTTCGGCGGAGGTCGCCGAGATCCTGCGCCGCGAGTCGAGCGTGCGCGACGTGATCCTCGCGGCGACGGCGGCGGACGCGGCGGTAGTCGGCATTGGCGCTATCGATCAGCGGCGCGACGCGACCATTCTGCGCTCCGGCTATATCAGCGAGGGCGAACAGCTGATGTACGCCCGCAAAGGCGCGGTCGGCGACATTTTAGGTTATTTCCTGCAGGCCGACGGCAGGCCGGTAGAAGGACTGGAGATCCATCGGGAACTGCTCGGCGTGACCCTTGATGAGCTAGCGCAGCTGCCGACCATCGTTGGCGTCGCCGGGGGAGAAGAAAAAGCGCAGGCGATTTATGCCGCTCTGATTGGCAAGCGCATTAATGGCCTGGTAACGGAAGAGACAACAGCACGCGCGGTACTCGCGCTGGCCTCCTGACGGCCAGGCGCCGCGCGACCACAGCGAGGCGCATGTCATGAGTTACCTGTTAGCGTTAGATGCCGGGACCGGCAGCATTCGGGCGGTCATTTTCGATCTTAATGGCCGTCAGCTGGCGGTAGGCCAGGCCGAATGGAAACACCTGAGCGTTGATAACGTCCCCGGCTCGATGGAGTTCGACCTTACCACCAACTGGCAGCTGGCCTGCCAGTGCATTCGCCAGGCGCTCGACGCCGCTCGGCTCTCTGCCGCCGATATTCAGTCCGTCGCCTGCTGTTCGATGCGCGAAGGCATCGTTCTCTATGACCGCAACGGCGAGGCCATCTGGGCCTGCGCCAACGTCGATGCCCGCGCCAGCCGCGAAGTGGCGGAGCTTAAGGAGATCCACGACTATCGCTTCGAATCCGAGGTATACGAGGTCTCGGGACAAACCCTGGCGCTCAGCGCCATGCCGCGCCTGCTGTGGCTGGCGCACCACCGCCCCGATATCTACCGCAAAGCGGCAACCATCACCATGATCAGCGACTGGCTGGCGGCGAAGCTTTCCGGCGAGCTGGCGGTCGACCCGTCAAACGCCGGCACCACCGGCATGCTCGATCTGTTCAGCCGCGACTGGCGTCCGGCGCTGCTGGATATGGCCGGGCTGCGCGCCGATATGCTGTCGCCGGTCAAAGAGACCGGTACCCTGCTGGGCGCCGTCACCGAAGCGGCGGCGCAGCAGAGCGGCCTGCGCGCCGGGACGCCGGTGGTGATGGGCGGCGGCGACGTCCAGCTCGGCTGCCTGGGCCTTGGGGTGGTGCGCGCCGGGCAAACTGCGGTACTCGGCGGCACTTTCTGGCAGCAGGTGGTCAACCTGCCGCAGGTGCGCACCGATCCGCAGATGAATATTCGTGTTAATCCTCACGTGATTCCCGGCATGGCGCAGGCGGAATCGATCAGCTTCTTTACCGGCCTGACCATGCGCTGGTTTCGCGACGCCTTCTGCGCTGAAGAAAAACTAATTGCCGAGCGGCTCGGCGTCGATGCCTATTCGCTGCTGGAGGAGATGGCCAGCCGCGTCCCCGCCGGTTCCCACGGCGTGATGCCTATTTTTTCCGACGCTATGCACTTTAAGCAGTGGTACCACGCCGCGCCGTCGTTTATTAACCTCTCCATCGATCCGGAAAAGTGCAATAAAGCGACCCTGTTCCGCGCGCTGGAAGAGAACGCGGCGATTGTCTCCGCCTGCAACCTCGCGCAAATCTCGCAGTTCTCCGGGGTGACATTCGACAGCCTGGTGTTTGCCGGCGGCGGCTCTAAAGGCGCGCTGTGGAGCCAGATCCTCAGCGACGTCACCGGCCTGCCGGTGCGGGTGCCGGTGGTCCGCGAAGCCACCGCTCTGGGCTGCGCCATCGCCGCCGGAACCGGCGCCGGGCTGTATGACGATATGGCCAGCACCGGAGAGCGGTTAGTGAGCTGGCACCGCGAGTTCACCCCAAATCCGCAGCATCGCGAGCTGTATCAGGAGATGATGAGCAAATGGCAGACGGTGTACGCCGATCAGCTTGGCCTTGTCGATAGCGGACTGACAACGTCGATGTGGCAGGCGCCGGGTCTGGAGCGCCGCCAGCGCGTTGTGTCTTCCCCCTCACCCTAACTACCGGTGCCGCTCCGCCTTTCCCCCCTCTCCCTTTGGGAGAGGGCCGGGGTGTGGGGCAACGCTTCGCCGTTCTTTGAATCCCATCACAATCACCGCACTCCCCTTTTCCCTTTTTCTCCACGATGGCTAAATTAGTAACTCATCCGACCACATAACAATAATTTTACATTGGAAGCCACTATGAGCCGCTATCCGTCGCTTTTCGCCCCGCTTGAGCTGGGCTTCACAACGCTCAAAAACCGCGTGTTGATGGGCTCGATGCACACCGGGCTGGAAGAGCTGCCGGACGGCGCGCAGCGGCTGGCGGCCTTTTACGCCGAACGCGCCCGTCACGGCGTGGCGCTGATCGTCACCGGCGGCATCGCTCCGGCGCCCTCTGGCGTCACCATGACCGGCGGCGCGGTACTCAACGACGCCAGCCATCTGGCGCATCATCGCCATATTACCGATGCGGTACATCAGGAAGGCGGCAAAATCGCTCTGCAGATCCTGCACACCGGCCGTTACAGCTACCAGCCCGCGCTGGTGGCCCCCTCGGCGCTACAGGCGCCGATCAACCGTTTTACCCCCCATGAACTGAGCCACGATGAGATCCTGACGCTGATCGATGATTTTGCCCACTGCGCCCAACTGGCGCGCGAAGCGGGATATGACGGCGTCGAAGTGATGGGCTCTGAGGGCTATCTGATTAACGAATTTCTCGCCGCGCGCACCAACCAGCGCGACGACCAATGGGGCGGCGATTATGCCAGGCGCATGCGTTTCGCCGTAGAGGTGGTTAAGGCGGTACGCCAGCGCGCCGGCCACGATTTCATTATCATCTACCGCCTATCGATGCTCGATCTGGTCAACGACGGCAGCACGCTGGCGGAAGTCACCGAACTGGCCAAAGCGATTGAAGCGGCGGGAGCGACCATCATCAACACCGGGATTGGCTGGCACGAAGCGCGCATTCCGACCATCGCCACGCCGGTACCGCGCGGAGCTTTCAGCTGGGTCACCCGCAAGCTGAAGGGCGCGGTGTCGATCCCGTTGATCACCACCAACCGCATTAACGATCCGCAGGTCGCGGAGGATATTCTCGCCCGCGGCGATGCCGATATGGTATCGATGGCCCGCCCGTTCCTTGCCGACGCCGAATTTATATCAAAAGCGCAGGACGATCGCGCCGATCAGATCAACACCTGCATCGGCTGCAATCAGGCGTGTCTCGATCGGATCTTCGTCGGCAAAGTCACCTCCTGTCTGGTCAACCCGCGCGCGTGTCATGAAACCCTGATGCCGGTCCTGCCTGCCAACGCGCCTAAACGGCTGGCGGTGGTCGGCGCCGGGCCTGCCGGTCTGGCCTTCGCCGTAAACGCTGCCGCCCGTGGTCATCACGTCACGTTGTTTGATGCGCTCCCGGAGATCGGCGGTCAGTTTAATATCGCCAAACAGATACCCGGCAAAGAGGAGTTTCACGAGACGCTGCGTTACTACCGCACCATGCTCGATCTGCATGGTGTCGATCTACGCCTGAACACCCGCGTCACGACAGACGATCTGCTGGCGTTCGATGAGACGATCCTCGCCACCGGTATCGCCCCGCGCCTGCCGGCGATCGACGGGATCGAACATCCCAAAGTGCTGAGCTACCTTGATGTCTTGCGCGATAAAGCGCCGGTTGGCGCGAAGGTGGCGATTATCGGCTGCGGCGGCATCGGCTTCGACACCGCGATGTATTTAAGCCAGTCGGGCGCGGCCACCAGCCAGGATATCGGCGAGTTCTGCCGCGAATGGGGTATCGATACCAGCCTGCAAACGGCGGGAGGGCTGAGTGCTGAAGGCCCGCAGTTGAGTAAAAGCCCGCGACAGATTGTGATGCTGCAGCGCAAAGCCAGCAAACCGGGCGAAGGGCTCGGCAAAACCACCGGCTGGATCCACCGCGCGACGCTGCTGGCGCGCGGCGTGAAAATGATCCCGGCGGTCAGTTATGAAAAGATCGATGATGAAGGATTACACGTCACTATCGGCGGCGAGCGCCAGCTGTTGGCGGTCGATCAGGTGGTGATCTGCGCCGGTCAGGAGCCGCGCCGCGAGCTAGCGGATCCGCTGCGCGCGGCGGGGAAAACGGTGCATCTCATCGGCGGTTGCGACGTGGCGGCGGAGCTGGATGCGCGTCGGGCGATTGCCCAGGGCACTAAACTGGCGCTGGCGATTTAGCCCTGTCCCGGGGGCGGCGCGATGCGCCTTCCCCGGGCTACCACGATAATCCCGCATGCTAGCCCGGCTAAGGCGACAGCCGCGAGCCGGGGGAAACCGCGACAAGAATCAGCGCTGCTTACGCACCTTGGTTGCTTTCAAAATGACAAACTTATTGTTCGTCGCAATCGTCGTGCAATTACCAAACGCGCGCTTCAGCTTACGGAAGTAATCGAGGTGGCGGTTGCCGACGACGTACAGCTCGCCGCCGTATTTCAGGCTGCGGCGGGCATCGTTAAACATCTGCCAGGCGATATGGTCGGTAATAGCGTGTTGCTGATGGAACGGCGGATTACACAGAATCGCCGTAAAGCGGTCAGGCTCAATGCCGGAGAGCGAGTTGTTGACCATAAATTCACAGCGTGCGATATCGTCCGGCAGATTGCGCTCGACGTTCAACCGGCTGGAAGCCACCGCCATGTGCGACTCATCGGTGAACATCACGCTGGCGTTTGGATTTTGCGCCAGCGCCTGCAGGCCAATCACCCCGTTGCCGCAGCCGAGATCGGCGATCTCGCCTTCTAGATCAGACGGTAAATGCTGCAGGAAGAAACGCGCGCCGATATCCAGCCCGCTGCGGGCAAAAACGTTGGCGTGGTTATGGATGGTCCACGGCGTGCCGTCCAGCTTCCAGCTGTAGGTTTGCGGCGCATCGGCAAGCTCAGGAGCGGTGAAAACGCAGTGGATCAAACGCGCTTTTTTCCACGCCAGCGAGGTGGTGGTGGTGCCGAGGATTTTTTCAAACAGCGCCAGCGTCGAGTTGTGCACATCACGGGCTTTCGCCGCGGCGATGATGCGGGTTTCCGGCGTGACTACTTCGCGCAGGGCGCGCAGCTGCTGTTCCAGCAGCGCCAGCTGTTTTGGCACCTTAATCAGCACCAGCGCCGGCGCGGCCGGTAGCGGGCTCAGGCTATCCTGAAAGCGCACGCTCTCTTCATCGATACCGTTCATCCGCAGGTTGTGGCGGGTCGCCAGCTCGGAAATAAAGGAGTCGTTGATGCTGACCGGGTTGCGCTCCGCCAGCGCGCAGGCGAGCGCGCCGAAGCCGTCGTTGAAGATGAGCGTCAGGCCGTCGACGTCATTCACCTGTTGCAGCAGATATTCATCCGCCGCTTCCCATGCCTGAAGCGCTTCTTCTTCAGCGTTAGGTGGGAACCGCTCTAATGTGAATAACTCACCGTTTAACTCTGCCTGGCTCATCGCCTCTCCGCCTCCGGAATAGTAAAACCCGCGAGTTTATACGCAAATCCTGTCCAGTTGAAGAGAGATCGCTGATCATCGCCGCTCAGCGTAGATCGCCCTCGTCATCGGCTCGCAGCAGCGTTATCGACGCGCGGGCGCCGGGCATCAGCTGCTGCAGATAACCTACCAGCCGCTCTCCCGCCTCATGCAGGGCCGACAACGGCATCGCCGGCAGGCTTTCGAGAATAAACCACATCGTCTGCGCGCCGCTGTCCAGCCGGGTGCGCACGCCCTGTCGCCAGTTCCAGCGTCGGCAGGTTACGCCTATATCATCTCGCCAGATGACTTCGCCCGGCTCCGGATATTCCACTACCGGCTCTGCCGATTTTAGCGTATCGAATGGCTCATCGCCGCGGGCAATGGCCAGCCGCGGTTCGCCACGGTAGGCGGCCAGATTTTCCCCACCGACCGGGACGGCATAGCGAATGCTGATCGCGTTGTAGATATCCACCACCGGATCGATGGCCGGCAGGCTCCCCTCTTTCAGCACCCGCTTGCGCAGCGCCTGCGCCGAACAGGGGGTACGTTTCGCCTTCGCGCCGAAGGCGCTGAACGCTTCATCCCATGCCGCCAGGTGCGCTTGCGCCCAGGGCACATCATCCTGCTGCACCGCCAGGCAGGCCTCGGCCAGCGCCTGCTCCGCGACGGCGGGATCGGCCACCGGCGCGCTCTCCACCACAATACTTAATGCCCGAAAGCCCGGCGCCAGGCGGCTGACCGCAGATTCGATTGACGGCGTTACGCTACGCATTCGATAATCCTGTAATGACCAATTTGTTTCATCATAGTGACCAATGAACGTAAAAGTCAATATAACGACCGATTCAGGATCTGATGTCGACCAGGTAAGTCGCGCCGTCGCCACGCGGCTGAAGGCCTACCGTAAAGCGAAAAAAATGTCGCTGGACGAGCTGTCGCGCCGGGCCAGCATCAGCAAAGGTATGCTGGTCGAGATGGAAAAAGAGGCCGCCAATCCCAGCATTGCGATCCTCTGCAAACTCGCCGCCGCGCTGGGCGTATCGGTAGCGGATATTGTCAATGTGGCAAGCGAACCCGCGTTGCATATTATTCCCGCCGAGCAGATCCCCACCCTCTGGCAAGGCCCGCTGGGGGGCAGCGCCAGGCTCCTCGCCGGCACCGCCGGGCCGAATATGATTGAGCTGTGGCGCTGGGAGATGCATCCCGGCGAAGCCTTTACCTCGCCCGGCCACCCGGCAACAACCTTCGAGCTGCTGCACGTGGAAGCCGGCGCGCTGACGCTGACGCTTGGCGAGACCTGCCGCACGGTGGCGGCCGGGGAATCGGCGGTGGCCCGCACCGAAATAGAGCACGGTTACCGCAATGAGGGTACCGCGCCGCTGGTCTTTACCATGACCGTGGCTGAACTGCCCTCCTGACAGACATAATGATAAGACGATGACAAAACTCATTTATTTACAGGGCTATCCTGAATCGCTGCTGGCGCAGGTGACCACGTTAATCGAGCAAGGCCGCCTCGGCGAGGTGCTGCAAAAGCGCTATCCGCAAGGGCACGACGTTAACAGCGATAAAGCGCTGTATCAGTACACCCAGGACTTGAAAAACCGCTTTCTGCGCGGCGCGGCGCCGATCAACAAAGTGATGTATGACAGTAAGATCCACGTGCTGAACAATGCGCTCGGCCTGCATACCGCCATTTCCCGCGTGCAGGGCGGTAAGCTGAAAGCTAAAGCGGAAATTCGCGTGGCGACGGTATTTCGCGACGCGCCGGAAGCCTTTCTGCGGATGATCGTGGTTCATGAACTGGCGCATCTGAAAGAGAAGGATCACAACAAGGCTTTTTATCAGCTGTGCTGCCATATGGAGCCGCAGTACCACCAGCTGGAGTTCGACACCCGCCTGTGGCTGACGCACCTTTCGTTAAATCGTTCTGCGTAGTGACGCACTGGTTTTGTCATGACGGCATGATAGAGTGGCGGCAGGTTCCCTTTAACGGAGTTCGTCAACGTTTATGATACGTTTCGCAGTTGTTGGCACAAACTGGATCACCAAGCAGTTTGTCGATGCCGCCCATGAAACCGGCAAATATAAACTTACCGCCATCTACTCCCGCAGCCTCGAACAGGCGCAAGCCTTCGCCAAAGACTATCCGGTCGAGCATCTGTTTACCTCGCTCGATGAACTGGCACAGAGCCCTGACGTTGACGCGGTCTATATTGCCAGCCCGAACTCGCTGCACTTTCCGCAGACCCGGCTGTTCCTGAGCCATAAGAAGCACGTCATTTGCGAAAAGCCGCTGGCGTCGAACCTGCAGGAAGTCGAGGCGGCGATAGCGCTGGCGAAAGAAAATAACGTGGTGCTGTTTGAAGCCTTTAAAACCGCCAGTCTGCCTAACTTTCTCCTACTGAAAGAAACGCTCGCTAAAGTGGGCAAACTACGCAAAGCCTTCATCAACTACTGTCAGTACTCCTCGCGCTATCAGCGCTACCTTGACGGCGAAAACCCCAACACCTTTAACCCGGCGTTCTCTAACGGTTCGATTATGGATATCGGCTTCTATTGCCTGGCGTCCGCTGTGGCGCTGTGGGGCGAGCCGCGTGCCGTTCTTGCCACCGCCAGCCTGCTGGACAGCGGCGTAGACGCCCAGGGCACCGTGGTGCTGAGCTATGGCGACTTCGACGTGACGCTGCATCACTCCAAAGTTAGCGATTCCGCGATCCCCAGTGAAATTCAGGGCGAAGACGGCGCGTTAGTGATCGAAAAAATCTCCGAATGTCAGAAGCTGGCGTTTGTGCCGCGCGGCGGTAAAGCCCAGGACCTGACGCAGCCCCAGCACATTAATACCATGCTGTATGAGGCGGAGACCTTTGCGCGCCTGGTGGAGACACAGGATGTCAATCACCCGGGTCTGACCGTGAGCCGTATTACGGCAAAACTGTCCAGCGAAATTCGTCGCCAGACCGGAGTGATCTTCCCGGCCGATACGCAGCCGCTGGCGTAAAAGAGTGTAAAGGCCCGACCGGCCGCCATTGACGAAAACCGCCCTGTGACATATTTTGTTACGTGCAAAGGGGAGTAACTTCCTTGCCGGTTGATCGTCATTACGATGCGTGCAATACCGCATCCGGTCGCCGGGCAATAACCAAAGCCCATCGCGATGTACTTTGGTTGTTGTAAGTGAGACCTTGCCGGAAGGCGAGGTCTATGCATAAAAGCGCAGCGGCTGCCGTCTTCCGACGTCAGCCGTTTTGTTTTTATGTAAGGAATATCAAATGAATACTGTCGGCACGCCGTTGCTATGGGGTGGATTCGCTGTCGTTGTCGCGATCATGTTGGCAATCGACCTGCTGCTTCAGGGACGACGCGGTTCGCATAGCATGACCATGAAGCAGGCCGCTGGCTGGTCAATCCTCTGGGTCACGCTTTCTCTGCTGTTCAACGCCGCCTTCTGGTGGTATCTGGTGCAAACCCAGGGCCGGGCCGTCGCCGATCCGCAGGCCTTAGCCTTCCTCACCGGTTATCTGATTGAAAAAGCGCTGGCGGTCGATAACGTCTTCGTCTGGTTGATGCTGTTCAGCTATTTCGCCGTACCGCCTGCTCTGCAGCGCCGGGTGTTGGTGTATGGCGTACTGGGCGCGATCGTTCTGCGTACCATTATGATCTTCGCCGGCAGCTGGCTGATTTCGCAGTTCGACTGGCTGCTGTACGTCTTTGGCGCCTTCCTGCTGTTTACCGGCGTGAAGATGGCGCTGGCGAAGGAGGACGACTCCGGCATCGGCGATAAGCCGCTGGTGCGCTGGATCCGCAGCCATCTGCGGATGACCGATAAAATCGAGAGCGAGCGCTTCTTCACCCGTAAAAACGGGGTGCTGTTCGCCACCCCGCTGCTGCTGGTGCTGATTCTGGTGGAACTGAGCGACGTGATTTTCGCCGTCGACAGTATCCCGGCAATCTTCGCGGTCACCACCGATCCGTTTATCGTGCTGACCTCGAACCTGTTCGCCATCCTCGGCCTGCGCGCCATGTACTTCCTGCTGGCGGGGGTCGCTGAGCGCTTCTCGATGCTCAAATACGGTCTGTCGGTGATTCTGGTGTTTATTGGCGTGAAGATGCTGATCGTCGACTTCTACCATATCCCGGTTGCCATCTCGCTGGGCGTGGTGGGCGGCATCCTGGCCGTCACGCTGCTGATTAACGCCTGGGTCAACAGGCAGCACGACAAGCAGCGCAAACTGCCAGAGTAATCTGCTACCGCGCCGTCGGCCCTCGCTGGCGGCGCGGTAATCAGCTATAGCAGACGTTCTCGTAACGAGAATACCTGCTCATGTCACAATTATGTTACTACGCAGTTAAAAAATAAGATCCATATTAAAATCACAGTATTTTACGCTTCCCGCCAGTCTTTCTTTCCGTATACTCGACTATGCAAACATCTACTTACATCCTGACATAAACGTAAAAAATAATACGTGGCTGGGATGGCTTGCTACATCACTGGAAGGAATGAATTATGACAACACGCACTCCCTCATCAGGGTGGCTCTCCCGCCTGGCGCAAGGCAGCCTGGTGAAACAAATTTTAATCGGCCTGGTGCTTGGCGTACTGTTGGCGCTGGTCTCTAAGCCTGCGGCTATCGCCGTCGGTCTGCTGGGGACCCTGTTCGTCGGCGCGTTAAAAGCGGTAGCGCCGGTGCTGGTATTGATGCTTGTCATGGCCTCGATCGCCAACCATCAGCACGGACAAAAAACCAGTATACGCCCCATTCTGTTTCTCTATCTGCTGGGCACCTTTAGCGCGGCGCTGACCGCGGTGTTGTTCAGCTTTCTCTTTCCCTCGACCCTGCACTTAACCACCGCCGCCGACAGCATCACGCCGCCGTCGGGGATTGTTGAGGTGCTGCGCGGCCTGCTGATGAGCATGGTGTCCAACCCGATCGACGCTCTGCTGAACGCCAACTATATCGGCATTCTGGTGTGGGCGGTGGGGCTTGGCTTCGCCCTGCGTCATGGTAACGACACCACCAAAAACCTGATCAACGACGTCTCCCACGCGGTGACCTTTATCGTTAAAGTGGTGATCCGCTTTGCGCCGCTGGGGATCTTCGGCCTGGTATCTTCCACCCTGGCGACCACCGGTTTCGAGACCCTGTGGGGCTATGCCCAGCTGCTGCTGGTGCTGGTGGGCTGTATGCTGCTGGTAGCGCTGGTGATTAACCCGCTGCTGGTGTTCTGGAAGATCCGCCGCAACCCCTATCCGCTGGTGCTCACCTGCCTGCGCGAAAGCGGCGTTTACGCGTTCTTCACCCGCAGCTCCGCCGCCAACATTCCAGTGAATATGGCGCTGTGCGAGAAGCTGAATCTGGATCGCGATACTTATTCGGTCTCTATTCCACTGGGGGCGACCATCAATATGGCTGGCGCGGCAATCACCATCACCGTGCTGACGCTGGCGGCGGTGCATACGCTGAATATTCCGGTGGATCTGCCGACGGCGCTGCTGCTGAGCGTGGTCGCTTCGCTGTGCGCCTGCGGCGCCTCCGGCGTGGCGGGCGGCTCGCTGCTGCTGATCCCGCTGGCCTGTAATATGTTTGGGATCCCGAACGATGTGGCGATGCAAGTGGTTGCCGTTGGCTTTATTATCGGCGTGCTGCAGGACTCCTGCGAAACCGCCCTGAACTCCTCCACCGACGCCCTGTTTACCGCCGCGGCCTGCATGGCGGAAGACGACCAGCTGGCGAAAAACGCCCTGCGCGGATAACGCCTTTCCCCTCCGCTATCGGGCGGAGGGGCTCTCTTCCTGTACTGCGTTTTCAACCTTAAACGGATCGATACCGCGCTTTTGCATCCGGCGGAAGCGAATGATATTCAGCCCGTTGACGATCAGGAAACTGCCTTCTATCAGCGTCCCGCCAATGGAACCCAACCACAGATTATGCGTGACCCAGCAGGCGGTGGAGCACCACATCACGCAGCGGACGGTTAGCCCTTTGCAGCGAAACAGCGCCCAGGTGCTGGCGACGGTGCCAATGATCGGCAGCAGCTCCATGGCATGCTGCAGTTTACCCAGGCCGAGAATCAACGTCAGGAGGATAAAGACTGTCATCACCCACAGGCTACGGGTGCGTAAGGAAATGACCGTGCGAAGCGCATTGAGCCCGGCGCTCATTCCAGCCGGCCCGGCGCCCATCAGGAAAAAATGAACGCCGATAATAGCGCTATAGACCGCCAGCTGTAGCCTGAAACGGCGTTCATCGCGGTTGATAAAGGTGGTAATGCCGATAAGAAAGGCGATGACGCCGACCCCCTGGGCCAGCCAATACGCGGTCATGTAAGCTCCCTGACTGAAAAAAACAAACGGCGCTTCACTGGCTGAAACGCCGCTGTTACGAGCCCGATGGCGCTACGCTATCAGGCCGATACACAAACCAAGCCTCTGGGCGCCAACGCAAATACGCCTTTACAGGGTAACACCGCTTTTAAAGATGGCCAGCTCGCGGAAGTCATTCTGCTCATTACAGGTCGGTTTACCGTTGGCGAAGGCTACAATGGCATCCACAAACTCTTCCAGCAGCTGCGGCATCGTTTTGCCGTGGAGCAGCTGCCCGGCATCAAAGTCGATCCAGTGCTTTTTCTTCGCCGCCAGCTCGCTGTTGGTGGCGATCTTCACCGTTGGCACAAAGCCGCCGTACGGCGTGCCGCGACCGGTGCTGAACAGCACCATATGGCAGCCGGCGCCGGCCAGCGCGCTGGTGGCGACCGCGTCGTTGCCCGGCGCGCTCAGTAAATTCAGACCATGAACCTTCAGGCGCTCGCCGTAGCGCAGAACATCCACCACCTGGCTGGAGCCCGCTTTCTGAGTACAGCCCAGCGACTTATCTTCGAGGGTAGTGATCCCTCCGGCCTTATTACCCGGCGAGGGGTTTTCGTAAATAGGCTGGTCGTGAGCAATAAAGTACTGCTTAAAGTCATTGACCATGGTCACCAGCTTGTCGAAGGTCGCTTCGTCGCGGCAGTGGCTCATCAACAACTGTTCAGCGCCGAACATCTCCGGCACTTCGGTCAGCACGGTAGTGCCGCCGTTGGCGATCACATAGTCTGAGAAGCGGCCCAGCATCGGATTAGCGGTAATGCCCGACAGGCCGTCCGATCCCCCGCACTCGAGGCCAAACTTCAGCTCGCTGAGCTTGCCCGGCTGGCGTTTATCCTGACGCATCACTTCATACAGCTGATGCAGATGCTCAACCCCCGCCTCCACTTCATCGTCCTGATGCTGGCAAACCATAAAGTGCACGCGCTGCGGGTCAAACTCGCCCAGCGTCTCGCGAAAGGCCTCCACTTGGTTGTTTTCACAGCCAAGGCCAACCACCAGCACCGCCCCGGCGTTCGGGTGACGAACCATATTTTGCAGCATGGTGCGAGTGTTGATATGGTCGTCCCCAAGCTGCGAGCAGCCATAGGTGTGGCTGAAGAGATGTACCCCATCGATATCCTCAGCGCCATACGTCTCTTTCAGGAAACGGTTCTGCATTTGTCTGGCCATCGCGTTGACGCAGCCGACGGTCGGCAGGATCCACAGCTCATTGCGCACGCCGACGTCACCGTTGGCGCGACGATAAATCTGTACTTCGCGATCCGCAGGCTGTGGCGGTTGGGCAACCAGGTCCGGTTGATAGCGATACGCGTCAAGGTCGCTGAGATTGGTGCGCGTATTGTGCGCATGAACATGCTCTCCCGGCGCGATATCCGCCAGCGCATGGCCAATCGGCAACCCGTACTTAACGACGTTTTCCCCTTTCGCGATAGCGCGCAGTGCAAACTTGTGGCCGCGAACGATATCCTGGCCGAGGGTGACCGAGTCATTATCAATCGTCACCACGCTACCGGCAGCGATATCCGTCAGCGCGACCGCGACGTTATCCTGCGAATGGATTTTGATGTATTGCATATCAACCGACCTCTGGCCTTAGTTCAGTTCAATGGCGAAATAGTCACGCGCATTGTTAAAGCAAATGTTTTTCACCATCTCGCCCAGCAGCGCGATATCCGCAGGCGCTTCGCCGGCAGCCACCCAACGGCCGATCATCTGGCACAGAATGCGGCGGAAGTATTCGTGGCGCGTGTAGGAGAGGAAGCTGCGACTGTCGGTCAACATCCCGACGAAGCGGCTCAGCAGCCCGAGCTGCGCCAGCTGGGTCATCTGCCGCTCCATACCGTCTTTCTGATCGTTGAACCACCAGCCGGAGCCGAACTGCATCTTGCCTGGCATGCCTTCACCCTGGAAGTTACCGATCATGGTGCCCAGCACTTCGTTATCACGCGGGTTCAGGCAGTAGAGAATCGTTTTCGGCAGCAGGTTTTCTTCGTTCTGCTTGCTCAGCAGCTTAGACAGCTCTTCCGCCATCGGACGATCGTTGATCGAGTCGAAGCCGACGTCTGGCCCTAACAGTTTGAACTGACGGAGGTTGTTGTTACGCAGCGCGCCAATGTGGTACTGCTGGACCCAGCCGCGACGGGCATACTCTGCGCCGAGGAACACCAGCACCGCGGTTTTGAACTGCGCCACTTCGTGTTCGCTAAGGGTCTCGCCAGCCAGGCGGCGCGCCAGAATGTCATCCAGCTCGGCGTCGGTCGCTTCGGCAAACAGCACCACGTCCAGCGCATGATCGGAGACTTTGCAGCCGTGTGCGGCAAAATGATCCAGACGTTTGGTCAGGGCGCTTTGCAGGTCAGCGAAGCGGCGAATATCGGTATCGGATACCTCGCCCAGCTTAGCCATATAATCATTGAAGGTCGCCAACTCGATGTTGAAGGCTTTATCCGGGCGCCAGCTCGGCAGCACTTTGATGTCAAAGGAGTTGTCTTTGGCGACAGCCGCGTGGTGCTCAAGAGAATCAATCGGATCGTCGGTGGTACCGACCATCTTCACATTCATCTGCTTCATGATTCCGCGGGCGGAGAAGGCATCCTGAGCCAGCAAATCATTACACTGGTCCCAGATCTCATCGGCGGTGGATGGCGACAACAGCTTACCTGTAATACCAAAAGGTCGACGCAGCTCTAAATGGGTCCAGTGGTATAACGGGTTGCCAATAGTGTGCGGAACCGTGGCCGCCCAGGCGTCAAATTTCTCGCGATCGGACGCATCACCGGTACACAGACGCTCCGGCACGCCGTTAGTGCGCATTGCGCGCCATTTATAGTGATCGCCTTTCAGCCAGATGTCATACAGGTTTTTAAAGCGATAGTTTTCGGCAACCTGCTGCGGCGGAAGGTGGCAGTGGTAGTCGAAAATCGGCTGATCTTTGGCGTAATCATGGTACAGACGGCGGGCAAACTCGGTATCAAGTAGAAAATCTTCAGTCATAAACGATGTCATTCGCGTGTCCTCTTCGCTCCAGTGCGGGAGCCTTTCAGATGATTGACTACAATGCTGACAAAGTTATCACACCAATTTCTACAGACCGAACTGTTTTTCGTGAGTTAGATCAATAAACGTCGATAAAAAAATGACCGCCCTGGAGCAAAACACCTCGCCAGAGCGCGCCATCTCTGGCTTTCCAGGCAAGGGATAAAGACCACACTAACTTTCCCACTTTTGTGACAGCTCTCAACTTTTAAAGTTGTATGACAAGTTATCTTTCTGCCGTCGCAACATATAAACCGACGGAATGCATTACCGGTGCTTATGGCATCGGCTTATACGGAATGGATACCGACTTTCAACATAACAACTGATGGTAAGGTTCAGGCCAGAGGGGACTACCCTCCTGAATCCTCCGTTTCGCTTTCCCGGCCGCTTATTGCGCTCGGTAAAGGCCGCACCTGATGCGGAAAGATAACAGACGATGAGGTTTACATGCGTAAAATTAAAGGGTTACGTTGGTACATGATCGCGCTGGTGACGCTGGGCACCGTGCTGGGCTACCTGACCCGTAACACCGTAGCGGCGGCCGCGCCGACGCTGATGGAAGAGTTACACATTTCGACCCAACAGTACTCCTATATCATTGCAGCCTATTCCGCTGCCTATACCGTTATGCAGCCCGTCGCGGGGTATGTCCTTGATATTCTGGGGACCAAAATTGGCTATGCCTTCTTCGCCATCGCCTGGGCGGTATTCTGCGGCTCAACGGCGCTGGCCGGCAGCTGGGGTGGACTGGCGCTGGCCCGTGGCGCAGTCGGCGCAGCGGAGGCCGCAATGATCCCCGCCGGCCTGAAGGCCAGCTCAGAGTGGTTCCCGGCAAAAGAGCGCTCTATCGCGGTGGGCTACTTCAACGTGGGTTCCTCTATTGGCGCCATGATCGCGCCGCCGTTGGTGGTATGGGCGATTGTCATGCACAGCTGGCAGATGGCGTTCATCATCTCCGGGGTATTGAGCTTCGCCTGGGCTATCGCCTGGCTTATCTTCTACAAACACCCGCGCGACCAGAAAAAATTATCTGACGAAGAACGTGACTACATCATTGGCGGTCAGGAGTCTCAGCATCAGACCAATAACGCGAAGAAAATGTCGCCGTGGCAAATCCTGCGCAACCGTCAGTTCTGGGGTATCGCCCTGCCGCGCTTCCTCGCCGAGCCGGCCTGGGGGACCTTTAACGCCTGGATCCCGCTGTTCATGTTCAAAGTTTACGGTTTTAACCTGAAAGAGATCGCCATGTTCGCCTGGATGCCGATGCTGTTCGCCGACCTCGGCTGCATCGTCGGCGGATATCTGCCGCCGCTGTTCCAGCGCTGGTTTGGCGTCAACCTGATCGTGTCGCGTAAAATGGTGGTCACCATGGGCGCCCTGCTGATGATTGGCCCGGGGATGATCGGCCTGTTCACCAGCCCGTACGTGGCGATTGCCCTGCTGTGCATCGGCGGGTTCGCTCACCAGGCGCTGTCCGGGGCGCTGATTACGCTCTCTTCCGACGTCTTTGGCCGTAACGAAGTCGCTACCGCCAACGGTCTGACCGGGATGGCCGCCTGGCTGGCGAGCACCATGTTCGCCCTGGTCGTCGGCGCGCTGGCAGACACCATCGGCTTTAGCCCGCTGTTTGCGGTACTGGCCGTCTTTGACCTGCTGGGCGCGCTGGTTATCTGGACGGTGCTGAAAAACAAACCGGCTGACGATGACTCGACGCCGCTTAGCAGCCGCAAACCGGTCACGCAGAGTTAGATCGAATGGCAAGGTAATCGCCGATCAAGCCGCCTTCTCAGGCGGCTTTTTCATGCCTGCCAGTGGTGGAAAGCGCGTAAAAGTGGTATAACAAATCGAATATTGTCGCCATCTTCCGGGAGCGAATATGGAAATCATTGAACCACGCCGTCTATATCAGCAGCTTGCCGCTGAGCTGAAGACGCGCATCGAACAAGGTGTCTACCTTGTAGGGGATAAGCTGCCCGCCGAGCGCTTCATCGCCGATGAAAAAAACGTCAGCCGCACCGTGGTTCGTGAAGCCATTATCATGCTGGAAGTGGAAGGGTATGTCGAAGTCCGCAAAGGGTCGGGTATCCACGTTATCTCCAACCATCCGAAATACCAGCAGGTGGCCGATGAAAGCCTTGAGTTCGCCAACTATGGCCCCTTTGAACTGCTGCAGGCGCGGCAGCTAATTGAAAGCAATATTGCCGAATTCGCGGCGACTCAGGTGACCAAACAGGACATAATGAAGCTGATGGAGATTCAGGAGAAAGCGCGTAACGAGAAATGTTTCCGCGACTCTGAGTGGGACCTGCAGTTTCACGTCCAGGTGGCGCTGGCGACGCAGAACAGCGCGCTGGCGGCGATCGTGGAAAAGATGTGGACCCAGCGCGTGCATAACCCCTACTGGAAAAAGCTGCATGAGCATATCGACCTGCGTACGGTCGATAACTGGTGCGACGACCACGATCAAATCCTGAAAGCTCTGCTGCGAAAAGATCCCAACGCCGCCAAGCTGGCGATGTGGCAGCATCTGGAAAATACCAAGCAAATGTTGTTCAACGAAACCAGCGATGACTTTGAATTTAATGCCGATCGCTACTTATTTGCCGAAAACCCAGTCGTTCATCTCGATACCGCAGTCAACGGCGCGAAATAAGGCCTTATCCCTCCGGCGCGCCCCCCTGCGCGCCTGTCTGACAGTGAGGCTGGAGTAAGCAAGTCATATATAGTGTCAGCCTGTGTAAATCCTCTCGCCTCCCATCTCCGCAATCAGCAAAATCAACGAGCAACACGTTGCAATTTCTCTGACGGAAAGTCAGGTGATTTGTTACAATTAGATGCATTTTGTCGTTCTGGGGGTAGGTATTTACTTACTTCAGTCTTATACAGGGAAGCGTTCAGAGCGCCTAAGCAGCGACCATAATCTCATAAAAATCTTGTCGCCCTATATGCCGCGCGCTCAGACGTGCCGTTAACCGATGTACCAGGAATCGTGAATGGAACTATTTACCCAGTTATTGAATGCCTTGTGGGCTCAGGATTACGAAACGCTCGCGAATCCCTCCATGATAGGCATGCTGTATTTTGTCTTGTTTATGATTTTGTTCCTTGAGAACGGGTTATTGCCTGCCGCGTTTTTACCGGGGGATAGTCTGCTCGTGCTCGTGGGCGTGCTGATCGCCAAAGGGGCGATGGGTTTTCCGGAAACCTTGCTGCTGCTCACCGCCGCCGCCAGCCTCGGCTGCTGGCTAAGCTATATTCAGGGGCGTTGGCTGGGTAATACGCGGATCGTGCAAAACTGGCTGTCACACCTGCCTTCGCACTATCACCAGCGTGCGCATCACTTGTTTCATAAGCATGGGCTCTCCGCGCTGCTGATCGGCCGCTTTATCGCCTTCGTACGCACGCTGCTGCCCACCATCGCCGGGCTTTCCGGCCTTAATAACGCCCGTTTTCAGTTTTTCAACTGGATGAGCGGCCTGCTGTGGGTGCTCATCCTGACCTCGCTTGGCTATCTGCTGGGTAAAACCCCGGTATTCCTCAAGTATGAAGATCAGCTGATGTCCTGCCTGATGCTCCTGCCGGTTGCCCTGTTGGTCTTCGGACTGATCGGCTCGCTGGTGGTACTGTGGAAGAAAAAATACAGAAGCCGGGGCTAATGATGGTCATGAAACGCCCTTCCCTGCGCCAGTTCAGCTGGCTGCTGGGTGGTTCTCTTCTGCTCGGCGCCCTGTTCTGGCTTTGGCTGGCGGTGCAGCAGCAGGAGGCCACGCTGGCGATACGCCCGGTTGGCCAGGGTATCGGAATGCCGGACGGTTTCTCCGTCTGGCATCATCTCGATGCCAACGGCATCCGCTTTAAAAGCATCACGCCGCAGAAGGATGGTCTGCTGATTAAGTTCGATTCCACCGCCCAGGGCGCGGCGGCGAAAGAAGTTCTCGGCCGCGCTCTGCCACATGGTTATATTATTGCCCTGCTGGAGGACGATAACTCGCCCACCGCCTGGCTATCCCGCCTGCGCGACGCGCCGCATCGCCTCGGGTAAGCTGCCGCCAGACTGCGTTTTTAACCCAGTCTGGTGGTTTCCCGCATTTGTTACTATGCTTAAACCTGCGGGAATCAACGCATTCACGTTCACCAACGGGAACGGGTATATCCTCCGGGTATCCCCTCAGACAATGGAAGGTACTATCCATGAAACACCGCATCGCTCTGCTTCTGGTCCTGACTTCACTTAGCGCCAGCGCCCTAGCCGCCTCTCCCTGCCAGGAAAAAGAGCAGGATATTCAACGAGAGATCAGCTACGCCGAAAAGCATCATAATCAAAGTCGCATTGATGGGCTAAATACCGCGCTACGTCAGGTTCGGGAAAACTGTAGCGACAGTAAACTCAAAGCCGATCATAAGCAAAAAATTGCCAAACAGCGGGAAGAGATCGCTGAACGTCAGCGCGATCTGCAGGAAGCCCGGAAGAAAGGCGATGCGGACAAAATTAACAAACGCCAGCATAAACTCAATGAAGCGCAACAGGAGTTAAAAACGCTGGAGTCTCGGGATTACTAATCACCATTAACTTTCGCAACACGGACCACGCTACAGGAGAACGACATGGCTAAAGAGAATGTGACTGACGACCTTCGTGCAGAACTGAAAACGCTGGCGGATACCCTGGAGGAAGTACTAAATTCCTCGGCGGACAAGTCGAAAGAAGAGATGGGTAAACTGCGCAGTAAAGCCGAGAGCGCGCTGAAAGAGAGCCGCGCTCGTTTGGGTGAAACCAGCGAAGCGATTCTTCGTCAAACTCGTGAGACCGCCGCGCGAGCGGATGATTATGTTCGCGAAAATCCGTGGACTGGGGTAGGAATTGGCGCCGCCGTCGGGCTGGTGCTGGGTGTCCTGCTGTCGCGTCGCTGATTATGGCGAATACTCAACACACGCAGGGACCGGGTCAGCGCGTTTTCTCCATTGGTCAGCGCATCGTCACGCTGCTGGTCGAAATGGTGGAAACGCGGCTGCGTCTGGTCGTCGTGGAGCTGGAGGAGGAGAAAGCCAACCTCTTCCAGCTGCTGATCATGACCGGACTGACGCTGCTGTTTGCCGCGTTTGGCCTCATGAGTCTGCTGGTGCTGGTTATCTGGGCCGTTGACGCTCAGTACCGCCTGCACGTGATGATCGCCACCACCGTTGTGCTGCTCCTTGCCGCCGCGATCGTGGGTATCCTAACCCTACGTAAGGCGCGCCGATCCACGCTGCTGCGTCTAACGCGTAAAGAGCTGGAGAACGACCGTGCCCTTCTGGAGGAGGATAAATCGTGAATGGCCGACAGGAGCGTGAACGGCACAAGGCGCAGCTGCTGCGCCAGATCCAGCAGCAACGGCTGGAGCTCAGCGCCTGCCGCCGTCACTGGCACGAGGCGACTGCGCCCCTCGACCGCGGCTGGCATACGCTGCTGAGTTTACGTTCGTGGCTGATGGTTGGCAGCGGTCTGATGGCCGTATGGTCCGTACGACATCCGCATTTTTTAATGCGCTGGACCAAACGCGGACTCGGACTGTGGAGCACCTGGCGCCTGGTGCGCGGGATCCTGCGCCAGTCGGCAGTTCGCTAGCGGCCCTGAGCGTGGGCGCTTTCCCTGGCGCCCACGCTCTGCCATTTCCCTGTCCGTTACCGCACCCTGTTCGCAGCAACATGCGCCTTTTCCGTAGCGCGCCCTTCTCTACGACGCCCTTTACCTCACGCCATACCAGGACCGGTGGTGGCCCATCGCGTTCGGTACACTTTCGCCTCCGCGTACTGATTGCTCAGAAACTTTGAAATAGATCTACAGTTTTCCTTGCTAACAATTCCCTCTCCGCCTCGCTACTATCCTCTCCATCGACAGCAACACCGCGTAACTACGCGGGATTGCACTAAAAAACAAAACCGCCGCCCTTTGGGTTTTCTGGAGTAACAAATGAAAAAATTAGAAGATGTTGGTGTATTGGTAGCGCGTATTCTGATGCCGATTCTGTTTATCACTGCAGGATGGGGCAAAATCACCGGTTATGCGGGAACCCAGCAGTATATGGAAGCCATGGGCGTCCCGGGCGCGCTGCTGCCGCTGACCATCCTCCTTGAGTTCGGCGGCGGTCTGGCGATTCTGTTCGGTTTCCTGACCCGGACCACCGCGCTGTTCACTGCGGGCTTTACGCTGCTGACCGCGTTCCTGTTCCATAGCAACTTTGCGGAAGGCGTGAACTCCCTGATGTTCATGAAAAACCTGACCATTGCGGGCGGTTACCTGCTGCTGGCCATTACCGGACCGGGCGCCTTCAGTATTGACCGTGTACTGAATAAGAAATGGTAAGCGCACTATACTGAATGAATGAAAAAAGCGAGGAGACCACTCCTCGCTTTTGCTATCTGTAGTCTGAAGGAGGAGCAAAGATGGGACAATTAGTCGACGGCGTCTGGCAGGATACCTGGTATGACACAAAATCCACCGGTGGGCGTTTTAAACGTTCCGTTTCCGCCTTCCGTAACTGGCTGACCGCCGACGGCGCGGCTGGCCCCAGCGGTGAAGGCGGTTTTGCAGCGGAAAAGGATCGCTATCATTTGTATGTTTCTCTCGCCTGCCCGTGGGCGCATCGCACGTTAATTATGCGTAAATTAAAAGGTCTGGAGCCTTTTCTCCCCGTATCCGTGGTCAATCCGCTGATGCTGGAAAACGGCTGGACCTTTGACGATAGCTTCCCGGAAGCCACCGGCGATACCCTCTACCAGCATGACTTTCTTTATCAGCTGTATCTGCACGCCGACCCGCACTACACCGGACGCGTGACCGTGCCGGTGCTGTGGGATAAAAAACAGCAGACCATCGTCAGCAATGAGTCGGCAGAAATCATCCGCATGTTTAATACCGCCTTCGATGGCCTTGGCGCCCGGGCCGGGGATTACTACCCGCCAGCGCTGCGGGAACAAATCGATGAGCTGAACGGCTGGATCTATGACAACGTCAACAACGGCGTGTATAAAGCCGGCTTTGCCACCAGCCAGCAAGCTTACGACGAAGCGGTGGATGCGGTCTTTACCTCGCTGGAGCGGCTGGAGCAGATCCTCGGCCAGCATCGCTATCTGACAGGCAATCAGCTAACGGAAGCCGACATTCGCCTGTGGACAACGCTGGTACGCTTCGACCCGGTATATGTGACCCATTTTAAATGCGATAAACGGCGCATCAGTGATTACCTCAATCTGTACGGTTTCCTGCGCGACATCTACCAGATGCCGGGTATCGCCGAGACGGTGAGTTTTCCGCATATCCGTCACCACTATTACCGCAGCCATAAAACCATTAACCCTACCGGTATTATTTCCATTGGGCCGCAGCAGGATCTCAACGAACCGCACGGTCGCGATCAGCGCTTCCGTTGATCTGTCGGGCGCCAGTGATGGCGCCCAATAATTCAGAAAACAGATATTTACCCACCATTCATTCACGTCTATTCTTATTGCGATCGCTTAAAAAACAAGTGATTGACGGTTAATTGAGGCGTAGAAATGGACTGGTATCTCAAGGTATTAAAAAACTATATAGGATTTGGCGGCCGTGCGCGGCGCAAAGAGTACTGGATGTTTATTCTGGTCAACCTCATCCTGACCGGCGTATTGAGCATCATCGATAAAATGCTGGGCTGGCAGCGGGCTGGCGGCGAAGGCATTCTGACCACTATCTATGGCGTACTGGTCTTTTTACCGTGGTGGGCGGTGCAATTTCGCCGTCTGCATGACACCGATCGTTCGGCCTGGTGGCTATTGCTGCTGTTGATCCCGGTCATCGGCTGGCTGGTGATCCTGATCTTTAACTGCCAGCGCGGCACCGAAGGCAATAATCGCTTCGGGCCCGATCCGAAACCCTTTTCCTACTAATCTTCCTGCTCCTCCCGCTAGCGGGAGGAGCGTCTTCATCACTATCTGCCGGCAAACAGCTTGGGGATCTCACGCAGACACCAGGACTTCGCTTCGCCCATACTGTCCCGTCGCCAGGCCATGATAATGTCAATTTCATTGGTGTATTCCGGGCTGACGACCCGCAGGCGACCTTCGGCAATATCCTTCTCCACCAGCGGATAGGGCATAGTCGCCACGCCCAGTCCGGCCAGTAGCGCCTGACGTTTATCTTCTATCGTACTCACCGTTAAACGCGGCTGTTTATCCAGCAGTTGAACGGTGAGGACGGGCCGCTCGCGCGCGGTATCCGCCACCGCGACGCCGCGGTATTTCACGCGGGTAACCTCAGAGAGCGGCTCCGGCTCCTGATGGATCGGGTGATCCGGCGCCGCGACGTACACACTGAGCACCGAATAGAGTTTGCGCGAGTTAATCTCCGAAGAGGAACGAAAATGCATATCCGGTGCGACAACGATATCCGCCCGCCCCTGCTCCAGCCGCTCCCAGGCGCCGGCCAGCACCTCAGTGATAATCGACAGCTGGGTGTTTGATTTAGTCGCCAGTTTCTCAATCAGCGGAAACAGATCCGGAGTGGGCACCAGCGCTTCGGTAACGATCGTCAGGTGGGTTTCCCAACCACGCGACAGGGCTTCAGCATCGGTGGTGAGTTTATCCGCCGCTTCAAGCAGCACGCGCCCGCGCTCCAGCAGCATTCTTCCAACGTTAGTGAACTTCGTGCGATGACCTGAGCGGTCAAACAGCACCACGTCCAGTTCCTCCTCCAGTTTTTGCATGGTGTAGCTCAGGGCGGAAGGCACGCGTCCCAGCTCATCAGCTGCGGCAGCGAAGCTTCCGCGCCGGTCGATCGCATCCATCACGCGTAACGCTTCCAGCGTTAATGCTCTCTCTTTGGCCATCGCTTTCTCATTCAGGAAATTTGAACATACCGGGCAGAATATCTGGCTAACAATACAGCGTCCATACCTTTACCATTGATTTAGTGTAAAGAGAGGTCAAGAACATGATTACTACCCGAACAGCCAAACAATGCGGACAAGCAGACTTCGGCTGGCTGCAGGCCCGCTACACCTTCTCCTTTGGCCACTACTTCGACCCGAAATTACTGGGCTTCGCATCCTTGCGCGTCCTCAACCAGGAAGTGCTGGCGCCCGGCGCTTCCTTCCAGGCCAGAACGTACCCAAAAGTCGATATCCTGAACCTGATTCTGGAAGGCGAAGCGGAGTATCGCGACAGCGACGGCAACCACGTGCAGGCCAAAGCCGGTGAAGCGCTGCTGATCGCCACCCAGCCTGGCGTGAGCTATAGCGAGCATAATCTGAGTAAAGAGCAGTCGTTAACGCGAATGCAACTTTGGCTTGATGCCTGCCCGCAGCGGGAAAACCCGCTGCAGCAGAAAATCAATGTCGCAGACGCGACGCTGCAGCTGCTGGCCTCTCCGGAGGGCGGGGATAACAGCCTCCAGCTTCGCCAACAGGCCTGGGTCTACCATATCGCGATGGAGAAAGGTGAGCAGATCAACGTGCAATTACATGGTCCACGCGCCTACCTGCAGTCGATTCACGGCTCCGTCCATGCCGTCGCACAGGAACAGCAAAAGCAGGCTCTCACCTGCGGTGACGGCGCATTTATTCGTGACGAAGCTAACATTACCCTCGTCGCCGATACGCCGCTGCGCGCTTTGCTGATAGATTTACCGGTGTAACAACGGAAGTGATGGAGTCTGTCAGTGAGTAAGAAGAAAAACAGAAAAAAGGCGTCACCAACGCCGTTAGCCCCGGTGCAACCGCAAGTCGCCGGGGCCGCCAGCTTTGGTTATGATGAGATGCTTAGCGAACTGGAAGCCATTGTTGCCGAAGCGGAGATCCGCCTGCGGGATGAAGAAAGTCTCGCCTGAAACGGCAAAATGGCTGGGTTGATTTTCATTAATGGCCTGAAGAAGATATCGGCCCCGCGAGGGGCCGATGGCATTATTCACTCAGCGCGTCGGCAAGATCTTTTTTCACCTGCGTGCGCTGCTCCGGCGTCAGTACCTTATTCACCTCAAAATAGTACTTCACGCGGTAATAACGCACCTGCTGATCAATCTTGCTGAAGGCCGCCAGCTGATCGTTGACCGCTTTTTCATCCCATTTACCGGAATCAATCACGTTTATCAGAGCCCCGTCTTTAATTTCCTGTTGGGAAATCTGCTGGACATTACTCTCCAACTGCTGATGCAGGCTTTTAATTTTCGCAACCTGATCGTTGGTAAGTTTTAAGTGCTGAACAATAGGATCCTGCGCCGGTGCTGGCGCCGCCTTAACGTCTGCGGCCTGAGCCGTGATAGAGAAACCGGTGGTCAACAGCGTGGCAAAGGCAATACGGGTTATCAATTTCATTTTTTTTCCTGAAGTAAAGGTGGCAGAAATAGCGGATTATTATTTTCCAGGGCGCAGTGAATAAATGTAAAAAATGATAGCCAAACATTATATATCCACAGCACTAATATACTTCACTAAAACATATAAAATATGAATACCGTGTTAACTTATATATTTGACGCCCTAACATCACCAGGTTTTATTTTAACTTCAACAGTAGGCAAAATATTTGACAGCGGTGACTTTTCCTTTAATTTAATTAGCGCATATTACGTTATCCAGCGCATCAAGGATATCATTTAAAAATAGATAAGGAGATTGAGATGTTATTACGTTTTCGCGTATTACCGCTGGTTTTTGTCATCTCGCTGTTAAGCGGCTGCGGCCTGGCTTCTAAAGCCTTTTATTCCGCGGGAGACAAATTATTTCAACCCGGAGATGACGCCGTCGCTTCGATGCAGACGGGCTTTGTTGAATAAATCAGATTTCGGGTAAGTCTCCCCCGTAGCGGGTTGTGTTTTCAGGCAATACGCACGCTTTCAGGCATACCTGCTTTCGTCATTTTGTTCAGCGCTCGTACCAGGGCCATAGCCTCCGCAACCTGACCATCGTAGTCACGCAGCGTCAGTGAACCCCCGAACAGCTGTTTTACCCGGTACATCGCCGTTTCCGCTATCGAGCGACGGTTGTAATCTGTTGTCCATTTCCACCGCGCATTACTCCCGGTCATTCGCTGATTAGCCACTGCACGGTTACGGTCTGCATATTCACCGGGCCAGTAACCCGCACCTTTTCGGGGAGGGATAAGCGCGCTGATTTTCTTACGCCGCAGTTCATCGTGACATAGCCGGGTATTGCGTTCGCGGTGCCGGTCCTCTGTGCCATCTATCCCGCGGCGTTAGTGGTGGTGCTGCTGGGTATTGTCCGCAAGTGGGTTTCAATCTCCGACAACGTATACCGGGTGATTTTCTACAGTGCTTTAGTGCTTGGCGTGTTTAGCCTGTTCGCGAAAAGCTGAAAGGGGATAACGGCGGGAATGTCTGACAGGAACGGCTGAGTAGAGTAAGGAGACAAAAAATCCCGCAGGGCTCATGCCGTGCGGGCTTCCGTCATCTCCCCAACGCCTGAAGAAGGGCGAGGCGACAAAACTGTTACACCTGCCCAACCGCCTCTCTGGCAAACGCCGCCTTCAGCAGCCCCTCCAGCTTCTCCTGATCCTGGGCAAACAGGCGAATACCTTCTGCGAGCTTGTCCACCGCCATAGGATCCTGATTATGTAGCCAGTTAAACTCCGACTCCGAGAGCGGTGAAGGGGCTTCGTTGGCAATCACCGGCGGCTTCAGCATAGTTGGCAGCTCGCCATCGCGCGTTGCCAGTTCGTCGAGCAGCGCCGGGGAAATGGTTAAACGGTCGCAGCCTGCCAGTGCCAGCACCTGCTCCACCTTACGGAAGCTGGCCCCCATAATGACCGTCGGGTAACGGTGCTGCTTGTAATAGTCAAAGATCCGACGGACTGAGACGACACCCGGGTCATCCTGGGGTGCGTCGCTGGCCAGCAGATTGCGGTCGCGATACCAGTCGTAAATACGCCCGACAAACGGGGATATTAGCCACACGCCCGCTTCGGCGCAGGCGCGGGCCTGAGCGAAGGAGAAGAGCAGCGTCAGGTTACAGTGGATCCCCTCGCGCTCCAGTTCTTCCGCCGCCTTGATGCCCTGCCAGGTAGAGGCAAGCTTAATCAGCACGCGGGAACGGTCAACACCCTGATGCTCGTACAGGCGAATAAGCTTGCGCGCTTTCGACACGCATAGCCCCCGGTCGTAGGAGAGACGGGCATCCACCTCGGTGGAGATCTTACCGGGAACCTGGCTTAGCAGCGCCACGCCGATGTTCACCGCCAGATGATCGCTGGCGTTGATCAACTGCGTTTCCTGCGAGCCGCCATGCTGGCGGGCCAGCGCGACGGCCTGCTCGATCAGCGGCTGGTAGATCGGCTGCGCCGCTGCCTTCAAAATCAACGACGGATTGGTGGTGGCATCTTCAGGGTGATACTCGCGGATAGCGTTCATGTCACCGCTATCCGCCACCACCGTTGTCACTGCTTTAAGCTTCTCTAACAGAGTCATCGCGGCAAACCCCTTATCACTGTGCGTTGTGGGTGTGAACCTTGTTTTCGTAGTAGGCGATACGCTCAACTTTTGACGCCGAACGGCCCGCTTCAAATTCTGCATCCAGCCAGCTGTCAACGATGGTTAATGCCAGCTCGTTGCCGATAACGCGGGCACCGAGGGTCATGATCTGCGCGTTGTTGCTCTTACGGGCGCGGGAGGCGGAGTAGACATCATGGCACTGGGCGGCGCGGATCCCCGGTACTTTATTGGCGACGATCGCCATTCCGATCCCGGTGCCGCACAGCAGGATCCCGCGTTCAAATTGCCCCTCGCGAATAGACGAGGCGAGGTTAAAGGCGATGTCGGGGTACATTTGATCGTTGCCGGCAACGTCGTGGCTGAAATCCACGACCTCGATCCCTTTTTCCTGCAGATAAGTTTTCACCTGATTTTTCAGGGTGGTAGCCGCGTCATCGGCTCCGATAGCAACTTTTAACATGGTTTTTCCTCGCAGATGAGTGCATAGCGTTGTGGTGTTGTACTAAAGTTTACTAAGTGTTCTTATGTTTATTTATTATTAGCCTGGTGCAGACGAATAAAAAAGGTCCAGGTGGGTGAAATGCACGGCTGTTACCGAAATTATGAGAAGGGTCACAGTTTAATCGGAGGTGCATTTGTTTTGTACTATTGAACTGATAGTGTTCATTTGATGGCCGCAGGGCGGTCGAAAACAGGCTGGTCAATCGGGGGAAATATGAATGGAAATGTGATTGTCGGTATTAGCCATAAGGCCTACTTTGGCTATCAGCAAACGCAGCAGTGGTGCGAGGCGGTGGCGACAGCGCTCCGTCAGCCCGCGCTGGCCAGTGCGCCGGTTGAGCTGTTTACTTTCCCCGCGATGCCCACCCTTCCTGTCGCGCTGCGCGCCTTTGCCGATACCCGTATGGCCACCGGGGCGCAGAACGTCTGCGAAGCGCCTGCTGGGGCATGGACCGGGGAAACCAGCGCCAGTCTGCTACAGGAGATGGGCTGCCGGTACGTGGAAATCGGCCACGCCGAGCGCCGTCGTCACTTTGGTGAAACGGTAGCGGTGATTAATCGCAAAATTGACATGGCCTTCGCCAACGGGCTGACGCCGGTTATCTGTATTGGCGAAGAGCAGCGGATGAGCGCTAGCGACGCGGCGGCCTTCGCACTGGAGCAGGCGCAGGCGTTGCTGGCACACCGCCCCCTGCCGCTGCCGTCGCTGATTTTTGCCTGGGAACCGCAGTGGGCCATCGGCGCGGCGGAGCCCGCCAGCGACGACTTTATTCGCCAAGTCTGCCGCACGCTGCGCGATGCTCTGCATCAGCGCTTTGGCCAGCAGTGCCGGGTTATCTACGGCGGCAGCGCCGGGCCGGGTCTGCTCACGCGACTGTGGCCGGATGCCGACGGTATTTTCCTTGGCCGTTTTTCCCATCAGCCGCAGGCGGTGGCCGCTATTCTGGATGAAGCGCTCGCTCTGACAACGCCCGCGCGTGGTTAAAAATGTGTTTCTGATATACTGACCGGCCCTCACCCTATAGCCCTGGAGAATCACGTCGCATGGATAAATCCACTGTGTCGCAGGAGTACGAGTTACTTACCGAAATCGCGGTTGCTTACTATTGTGATGAAGTGACGCAGGAGGAGATTGCGAATAAGTTTGGTTTTTCCCGCATCAAGGTCGGGCGGCTGCTGAAGCGTGCGAAGGAGGAAGGGATCGTTGAAATCAACGTGCGCTACCACCCTATCTTCAGCACCCAACTGGAAAAGCAACTGACCGAACGTTTCCCCGTCAGCCGGGCGCTTATCGCCCTTGACTACGCCGATGAGGGTGAGCAGCGTCGTCAGGTGGCCTCGCTGGTCTCAAGCTATCTCAATAACGTGCTGAAAAATAACGTGACGCTGGCGGTTGGGCAGGGGCGCAACGTGGCGGCGGTGGCCGAAAACTCGGGTGCGATCTCACCGCGTGACTGCCGCTTTATCTGCGGCATTGGCGGTACACATCGCCCTGGGGACGTGATAAACGCCGACCATATTAGCCGTCTGCTGGCCCGCAAGTTTGGTGGCAGCAGCGAGTCGTTATACGCGCCAGCCTATGTAGAAAACCCGCAGCTGAAGGATCTGCTGCTGCAAAACGGCACCATCAAAGATACCCTCGACCGGGCGCGGAAAGCGGATATTGCGCTGGTGGGCATTGGCGATATGAATGAAGACAGCTACATGGTGAAGCTGGGCTGGTTTACCCCGCAGGAGATCAGCAATGCTGGTCTGCATCAGGGCGTGATTGGCGACATTGCGGGCTATGACTTCTTCAACGCCCGCGGTGAGCATGTGAATACGGTGATGGATAACCGGGTGATTGGTCTGAGCATTGATGAGCTACGGCAGATCCCCTGCGTCATTGCGATTGCCTCGGAGAACACCAAGGCGATGGCGATTATGGGCGCGCTGCGTACCGGGGCGATTGATATTATCGCCACCAGCGCCCGAAACATTCGTACGGTATTAAGCCTCAGCCAGTAGGGTCTGCGCGGTTTGCTCGTCGGTAATTAATCCGCTGAGCAGGCCGCTTGCCAGCGCCGCCTTTGTGGCCGCCACTTTACTCTGACCGCCCACCAGGGCGACGATATTTTCCCGACGACGCGCGTCAAGGGACACCGCCAGGGTTCTCGCCGTCAGGCTGTTGGTGATGCGCTGCCCGCGTGCGTCGAAGAAGTAACCCAGCATCTCGCCTATCGCCCCTGCGGCGGATATATCGTTAATCTCCTGCACCGCGATCAGCCCGGCTTCCACCAGTTGCGCCGCCGGTTCGACGGTGCCGATGCCCACCAGTTTTACCGTACTGCCCGCCGCCATGCTGAACACTTCGCTTACGCCGCGTTGGGAGAGCAGGACTTCGCGGTCTTCCACGGTATTGGCAAAGAAAGGCACCGGCATCATATAGGCCTGCGCCCCGGTTTTTTCGGCAATACGGTGCATGACATCGTGCGGATTCAGCGCGTAGTTGCGTGTCAGACAGCCCAGCAGCGAAACAAAGCGGGCATGGGAGGCGTCAAGGTGCGGAAGCTGATGGATGGCGGCGGAAAGCGTGCGGCCGTGGCCAATGCCGATGGTGATATCCGGATTATTGCTCAACAGGTTGCGCAGGTACTCCGCTCCGGCGAGGCCCAGCGCGCGCAACGGCAGTCCCTCTTCGGCAAGGTCCGGGGTGACGCGGCAAAAATTCAGGCCGAAGCGCGCGCAGAGGCGCGACTCCAGCTCCACGCAGGCAACAATATCGCCATCGATGGTGACTTTTACTGCCCCTTCCGCCACGGCGCGGGCAATCAGGCGGTGGGTTTTCACGGAGGGCAGGCCAAGACGTTTGGCGACGGCGGCCTGGGTCAGGCCGCCTACGTAGTGGAGCCAGGCGGCACGCAGGCCGAGCGACTCCTCGCTGTCGGGAACGAGAGGTTTTTTCATGCGTTAATCTTTTGGCATCTGCAAGCTATGGATTTGCACCACCGCCCGGGCAGCCTCCTGGCCTTTTTTCACGAAGTGATCGGTATAGAAACCAATGTGCTCTGCCGTCGGCTGGAAGTGGTGCGGCGTCAACGAAATGGAGTACATCGGTACCTCAGTGGCAAGTTGGGCCTGCATCAGACCGCTGACCACCGCCTGGGCAACAAAATCATGGCGGTAGATGCCGCCGTCAACCACCAGCGCGGCGCAGACGATGGCATCATAGCGGCCACTTTTTGCCAGACGCTGGGCCAGCAGGGGCATCTCAAACGCACCGGGCACGTCCAAGCTTTGCACATCGCAGCTGACGTGCTGGCTCTCCATTTCCTGCTGAAAACCGACCAGCGCCTGCGACACGATATCGCTGTGCCAGTTGGCTTTAATAAAGGCGACCTTTAATGAAGACATATCTCACTCCTGTGATCTGGCCCGAGCCAGCAACGTTAAATGTTCAGGTCCTGCACGCCGGTGTCGATATGCGGTGCCCAGAAGGCGACGCTCTCAGCGATACCGGCAACGGCCTGGCTGTCGGTCGGCTCGCGCTCTTTAAAGCTCAGCTCCAGACAGATTTCATTGTTCTCTGCACCGCCGCGCGCGAAGGCGCTCAGCAGCGGTTCCGGCTGGATCCGACCGTGGGTATTATACGATAATGTAAATGGCCGATGTCCGCCTTTGTCCGCCATGCTCTGTTTTATATGAATAATCGGCGAGTAGCGGGGCACCGCTTCGGCCCATGCGTAGGGGTCATAATCCCGCGGATCGGCGGAGGTGACATCGCCATGGTCAATATCTGCCATCATCCACATCGGCAGCGCCATCGGCTCCGCGCTAAGCCGTTTTTGCAGCGCCAGACAGGCGGGAATGGTTTCGCCAAACTCACGCCCGACGCTCATCGGCTCCCAGAACAGATACTTCAGCCCGGCTGACTTCGCGTGCTCGGCCACCTCCGCCCAGCACTCAATGGCGATAGCTATCAGCGCGTCGCGGCGGGCGAGATCCTGATAATCTCGCAGGGTAAAAATGGCGAACTGCGAGCCCACCGAATCACCACCCAGTTCGGCGGTGATATCGGCAAAGGTTTTAAACCAGTCGATATAGTAGCGGCGCACGCTGGCGTCCGGATGCCCAAAGTGGTTAAGGCGACCGTACGGGCCGGTCATCCCGGAGGTGACGCGCACCCCGGTCTCCTGCAGCGCTTTTTTCATTCGTCGGGTCATCTGGTTGATGGTCGCTGCCGGCCAGCCCGGATTGATAAACTCATGCGTCAGCTGCACGTCGCGGATGCGAATGCGCTGGGCGATGGTCTGAATCAGCTCCTCAGGTTCGGCAAAGCGATTCACCAGCGGATTGGTATTGAGCGAAAGGGTGAGTGCCATCGTCGTCTCCTTAGCTGGCCTGGGCGCACGGCTGAACGGTGAAGGTGTCGGTGAACCAGTCGCTGAACGCCTGTTGCTGGGCATCGCTCAGGTGCAGGCGATGCTTGGTGCGACGCCAGAGTACGTCTTCCGGCTGCTGGGCCCACTCTTTTTCAACCAGATAGCGCACTTCGACTTCATACAGCAGGCCGCCAAAATGACGACCCAAATCGGCCACCTGCTTCGCGCCCCCCAGCACCTGGGGCAGACGCGCGCCGTACAGCCGGGCGTAGTGTTTGCGCAGCGGCGCGGGCAGCCAGGCATACTGCTCTTTCAGGGTTTGCAGATAGGACTCAAAGTCGGCCCCGGGAATTTCACCACCAGGCAGCGGGGCGCTGAGCGTCCAGTCTGCGCCCATTTGCGGGAAGAACGGTCCGAGTTTTTGTAACGCGTGTTCGGCAAGCTTACGGAAGGTGGTGATTTTACCGCCAAAGACGTGCAGCAGCGGAAGTTGCTGCTGGTCATCCAGCTCAAACACGTAATCCCGCGTGACCGCCGACGGGTTGCCTTTGCCATCGTCAAACAGTGGGCGAACGCCGGAGAAACGGGTAATCACGTCAGCGGCGGTCAGCTTCACTTTGAAGTAGCGGTTAACCGCATCAATCAGATATTGTTGCTCGCGGTCGTCCGCCTCGACGGAGTCGGCATCGCCTTCCCACGGAATATCCGTGGTGCCGATAAGCGCTTTATCGCCTTCGTACGGGTTGATAAAAATCACGCGCTTGTCGTGGTTTTGCATCAGGTAGGCCTGCTGACCCTCCCAGAATTTTGGCACGATCAGGTGTGAGCCTTTTACCAGGCGCACGCTGCGTTTGCTGTGGGAGCGGGTCACATCATTGATGATGTCCAGCACCCACGGGCCGGAGGCATTCACCAGCGCTTTTGCCCGTACCCGGTGCTGTTCGCCGGTCTGCGTATTTTGCAGGGTAATTTCCCAGGCACCGGCTTTACGCTCGGCGGCCACGCAGCGGGTGCGGGTCAGAATGGTGGCGCCGCGCTCGGCGGCGTCCACGGCATTCAGGGTGACCAGGCGCGCATCGTCAACCCAGCAGTCTGAGTACTCAAAGCCTTTATGGAAGCTATCGAGGATCGGCGCGCCTTCCGGATCACGCAGCAGATCCAGCGTACGGGTGCCAGGCAGTTTTTTGCGCCCGCCAAGGTGGTCATAGAGGAACAGCCCCAGGCGAATAAACCACGCCGGGCGATCGCTCGGGTTATGCGGCAGCACGAAGCGCATCGGCCAGATGATATGCGGCGCGGCGTTGAGCAGGATTTCACGCTCAATCAGCGCCTCGCGCACCAGGCGAAACTCGTAATACTCGAGATAGCGTAACCCGCCATGTACCAGTTTCCCGGAACGGGAGGAGGTCCCCTCGGCGAGGTCGTCTTTTTCACACATCATCACCGACAGACCGCGTCCGGTCGCATCGCGAGCGATCCCCGCGCCATTAATGCCGCCGCCGATAATAAACAGATCCACGATTTTTTTGCTCATGACAGACTCCATTAACCCAATTAAAGGCCTGCATCAGGCTGGTGTAAGGTGTGCCACACGGAAGGTAGCTCGCTGCGAAGATGCTGGTAAGTGCCAAAGAGATGCTGGTAGCGCGCGACGAGTTCAGGCGGCGGCGCTTCCGGCGTATCCAGTAACGGCTTGACCCAGGTTTCCACACAGCGGGCCATTGACGGATAAGCCCCAATGGCGACGGCCGCCATCATTGCGGCCCCTGCGGCACCGGTCTCCTCGCGGCTGTTGCTGCGTACCGGTACGTCGACGCAGGCAGAGAGGATCTGCCGCAGCTGTGGCGAACGAATGGCTCCGCCGGTGAGGCGAAGCTCGGCGGGCATCGCCCCACCCATCGCCTGATAGCAGTCGCGGGCGGCAAAGCCGATCCCTTCAATAACGGCGCGCACCATGTCGCCAAAGCCATGACGGTAGCTCAGGCCAACAAAGCTGGCGCGGGCTTCGGCGTTGACGAACGGCCCGCGTTCGCCCGCTTCGGAGATATAGGGGTGATAGAGCAGCGCGCCGGGTTTGGCCTCGCTGAGCCAGCGGTCGATGTGCTGCACCAGTCGGGCATGATCGACCTCGCAGCCGAAGCTGTTCAACAGGTCGCTGGCGACATGCAGCAGCCAGTCGAGGTTGAGCGTCGAGGCCATGTTGGTCTGCACCTGGGTGACGTAGCCTGGCCACGGCAGGGGGATGACGTACCCGGTCTGCTCATCGTTCAGCCAGACGCTTTCCGTAGGGACGGCGCGCAGATGCACACCCGTAGAGCCCACCACCGAACAGGCGGTATTGGCCTCGCCGGTGTGGACACCGGCACCCAGCGCGGTCATGACCATGTCGACGTAGCCCAGACTGACCGGGGTGCCGGCTCTCAGCCCGGTCAGTGCGGCCGCTTCAGCGGTGAGGGGATGCGTGGTTTCGACGCCGTCGACGATGTCAGGCAGCAGGTGGCGGCGGTGCTCCAGCCCCAGGGCGGCAATGACGTTGTCGTCATAGCGCCGGGTGCGGAAGTTGCCAAAGGTAAAGCTGGCTTCCGAAGGGTCGGTCGCGCGCACGCCGGTCAGATTCAGGTACAGCCAGTCTTTGCAGTGCAGGGCAACTTCGCTGCCGTTGAGCAATTCCGGGTGATAGCAATCCATGTGCGCCATCTGTGCGCTCTGCTGGCAGGTGTTCAGACCGGTACCCGTCGCTTCAAAGCGCATCCGCGACAGGGGCGAGCGGGAGAGCGATTCGACGGTGCGAGCCGCGCGCGCGTCGAGCCAGATCCAGGCATCAGAGACCGGGCGGTTCCCGGCCCCGACCAGCCAGGTGCCGTCGCCCTGGGCGGTGACAGCAATCGCCACCACACGGGCGGCAAGATTATCGACGCGCTCGGCGAGCTTACGAATAGCGGCAACGGCATCCTGCCAGGTCTGGCTCATTGACTGCAGCGCCGCGCCGTGGCCCTCGCTGCGAGAGTAGCGGTTGCGCGCCGATGCACATCCGAGCTGCTGGCCTTCCAGATCGAACGCCACCGCTTTGACCACGGAAGTGCCTGAGTCCAGACCGAGAATAATATCGCGGTTATCCATGGGTGCCTCCGTTGGCCGGGTGTGGGCCTCGCGTGAGAAGAGTGAATGTGTTCATAACCCCATCACCGAAATGTTAATTGGATGTAAGTGTTTTGATAAATACAGTCATACATCATCTATCACAGAGTTAACATAGTGGCTGTATTATTTTTCTTTAAATGGAATAAATTTCATTCCGGAAAGCGAAGACGATCACGATTTTGTCGCCTGGTTCGCAGGATGGGTGGCGTGAAGGGGGTTTTCTGGCGCGGGGTTGTGGTGTGATTGTTATGGTATAGAAATGTTAGATCCAGATCGCGTTCTACACAAAATCCCAAAGACTAAATTGACATTAGTGCAACAAAGGAACAATTCTCATCACATATAGTTATCGTATTTATAACATCAAGACGCAATAAAGCGTCGGTGCTAACTGTCTGTGAGGTCAACATTATGTCCGGTGTTTCCGCACTCTCTACCCTACATTCCCGCCGCCGTATGAGGCGTTATCTGCTGTGTGGCCTGGCCGCATCGGCAGTGGTGGCGTCCATGGCCATTGATACCAAGGTGGTCAAAATCGGTTCCGGGCAGGATGCACAGGAGCAGGGGTTCTCCGCCAGCACCTACGGTGAGAAAACCTTCCCAGGGATTAAAAGCTACGTCGAATCTCATGCGGTGGAGGCTGTTGAGCTTGCCAACGCGCTGAAGGTCAACCAGCAGGAGGCGGTGAAGAAGTACGCCACCGGCACCACGCTGCCGGTATTGCCGGTTCGCTTCTCCGGCACGGTGGGTGAGGGGAAATCGGGCATCTTTGCGCTTCACGTGGAAGGTCTGCCGGAAGGGATGAAGGCGCGGCTGCAGACCGGCCCGGTCCTCACCGGCACCGAGCTGCGCGACGTGACCGGCAAGATCCAGTTCGGTGACTTCACCAACCAGATTGAGTATCAGAACGCGGGTTCGGCGATTAACCAGGCGCTGAAGGCCTCGTTGCTCGACAAGCTCGACCGTACCGCCCTGTCCGGCAAGCTTGTCGAAGGCGTGGGGGTATTCCGCTTACTCACCCCTAATAACTGGCTGGTGACCCCGGTCAGCCTGGAGGTCAAATGAAGCAGCGTGAATTTCATTCAGCGTTGACCCGCGGAGAAATAATCCTGTCGGCGAAAAACGTCAGCAAGGTGTATGGCTCAACCCATGCGCTGAAGGGGGTGAACTTTGATATTCGCCGTGGCGAAGTCACCACGCTGTTTGGTGAAAACGGGGCGGGTAAATCGACCCTGATGAAGATCCTTTCCGGTGTGATCACCCCGAGCAGCGGCGAGATCCTGCTGAATGGCGAGGTGAAGGTGTTCAACTCCGCTACCGATGCCCGCAACCAGGGGATCTCGATAATCCACCAGGAATTGAACCTCGCGCCGAACATGAACGTGCGCGACAACATCTTTATTGGCCGTGAAATCATGACCTCCAGCGGTGTCGATTTTGCCGAAGAGACGCGAGTAACCCGCCACCTGATGAAGTCGCTGGAAGAGGATATCGATCCGCTGACCCCGGTGGAGAACCTGCGCCTCGGGCAGCAGCAGATCGTCGAGATCGCCCGTGCGCTGTCGGTGAATTCGCAGATCCTGATCATGGATGAACCGACCTCTGCGCTGAGTGCGGCAGAGGTAGAGGTGTTGTTCCAGGTGATCCGCGACCTGACCAGCCAGGGGGTAGCTATCGTTTACATCTCCCACCATCTGGAAGAGGCGCTGGAAATTACCGACCGCGCGGTGGTGCTGCGCGACGGCGTGATGACCGCCTACGCCCGCCGCGATGAAATCGACCTCGACTGGATTGTCCGCAACATGGTGGGGGAAAGCTTTGACCTCGGCGCGCCGCCGTCGGGTTACGACTTTGGTGATACCGCGCTGTCGGTGAAATCGCTGACGGTGAAGGGGAAAGCCGGTATCCGGCTGGTGGATAACCTGTCGCTGGACGTCCGCGCCGGGGAGATCGTCTGCATTTACGGTTTGATGGGCGCGGGTCGTACTGAACTAATGGAGTGTGTGGCGGGTCGGCTGCGCCAGTCGTCCGGGGAGATTCATATTGAAGAGAGCGACGTCTCGGGTTTGAGCATTGCTGAGCGTATTGCCAGCGGCCTGGCGCTGGTGCCGGAAGACCGTCAGCGGGACGGGCTGGTGCAAACCATGACCGTAGGTGAAAACCTGACCCTCGCCAGCATCGGGCGCTTCGTGCGCGGGCTGACGCTTTCCACCCGCAAGGAAAAGGCGCTGATTACCGAGAGCATTCGTAACGTGACGGTGAAAACCGCGGGCGGCGAGGCGGCCATCGGTTCGCTCTCCGGCGGCAATCAGCAAAAGGTGGTGATCGGCAAAATGCTTGCGACGCATCCGAAGGTGATTTTGCTGGATGAGCCGAGCCGCGGCATTGATATCGGCGCTAAGGCTGAAGTATTCCGCCTGCTGGCAGAGAACGCCCGGCAGGGGCTGGCGGTGATCTACTCCACCTCGGAAGTGGGGGAGTGCCTGAGCATCGCGCACCGTATTGTGGTGATGAGCAAAGGCCGCATTTCGGCGGTGTTTGACTCTTCTGTATCCAAAGAACGCATCATGGCGGCCTCCGGCGAGTCCCTGGTGGCATAACGATGAAAATGGGAGCGAAAACCATGACTGACAGAACTCAGCAGCTGGCCGTGCCAGCCCGTGCCGTAAAAAGTCGTACTGGCACCACTAAGAGCATGAGCCTGGCGCGTATTCTGCTTGAGGGGCGTGCGTTCTTTGCCCTGCTGGTGATTATCGCGGTGTTCTCACTGATGTCGCCGAACTACTTCAGCGGCGCGAACTTCCTGACGATGGCCTCGCACGTGGCGATCTTTGGCCTACCGGCTATTGGTATGCTGCTGGTTATCCTTAACGGCGGCATCGATCTTTCCGTGGGTTCAACCCTCGGGCTTGCCGGGGTGTGCGCCGGCTACATGATGCAGGGCATCAATCTGGAAGCGCTGGGCGTGGTGCTCTATCTGCCGGTCTGGGCGGTGGCGATTCTGACGCTGGCGGTGGGTGCGCTGGTGGGGCTGGTCAACGGCGTGCTGATTGCCTGGTGCCGGGTTCCTGCCTTTGTGGCCACGCTTGGCTCGCTGTATGTCGCGCGCGGTATCGCGCTGCTGATGACCAACGGCCTGACCTACAACAAGCTTTCCGGCAGCGACGCCCTGGGCAATACCGGTTTTGACTGGCTGGGCTTCAACCGCATTTTCAATGTCCCGGTCGGGGTGCTGATTCTGGGCGTTACCGCGCTGATTTGCGGCTATCTGTTGAGCCGCACCGCCTTTGGCCGCTGGCTGTATGCCTCCGGCGGGAATGAGCGGGCGGCTGAGCTCTCCGGCGTGCCGGTGAAGCGCGTCAAAATCAGCGTCTATGTGCTCTCCGGGATCTGTGCGGCGATGGCGGGACTGGTGCTCTCATCCCAGCTGACCTCCGCGGGCCCCACGGCGGGCACCACCTACGAACTGACGGCGATTGCCGCAGTGGTGATTGGCGGCGCGGCGCTGACCGGTGGGCGCGGCAACGTGCGCGGTACGTTGCTGGGCGCGTTCGTTATCGGTTTTCTCTCTGATGGCCTGGTGATCATTGGCGTTTCTGCTTACTGGCAGACCGTCTTTACCGGGGCGGTCATCGTGCTTGCCGTACTGCTTAACACTCTGCAGTACGGACGGAGTCGACGTTAATCTATTCCCTGTTTGGGCGGAAGCCAGGTCGTCTCCGTTCCAACGTTAATCCGTAACCTGTACCCCTAAAATAACGGAGCAACAACCTATGTACCTTAACAGCAAGCGTTTTATCCTGGCCGCTGCCACGGTGGCACTTACCGCTATCGCCACACCAACCTGGGCTGACGGGCTGATGACCATCATCGTCAACGATCCCTCTAACCCCTACTGGTTGACGGAAGGCCAGGTGGCGCAGAAAACGGCTGAGAAACTCGGCTATACGGCGAAGGTGAGTGCGCATAAGGGCGACACCAATACCGAAAGCCAGCTGATTGATACCGCGATCACCAATAAATCGAAGGCCATTATTCTCGACCCGGCGAACGCCGACGGTTCGGTTGGCTCGGTGAAAAAGGCCATCGCGGCGAATATCCCGGTGTTTATTATCAACGCCGAGCTGAACCAGAGCGGCCTGGCGAAGGCGCAGCTGGTTTCCAACAACGCCCAGGGCGCGGCGCTTGGCGCACAGCAATGGGTGCAGCAGGTGGGTGATGCGGGCGACTACGTTGAGCTGAAGGGGCCACCGTCTGATAATAACGCCGCCACCCGCGCCAACGGTTTTGAGACGGTGCTGAGCCAGTACCCGGATCTGAAAAAGACAGGTAGTGAAGTGGCTAACTGGGACCGTACCCAGGGCTATAACAAGATGCAGTCTCTGTTGCAGGCTAACCCGAATGTGAAAGGGGTGATCAGCGGTAACGATGAGATGGCGCTGGGTGCGATTGCGGCGCTGAAAGAGGCGGGTAAGCTGAAACAGGTGACCGTTGGCGGCTTCGACGGCTCCCCGGATGCGGTGGATGCAGTGAAAGAGGGGACGCTGGCCTATACCGTGATGCAGCCGGTGGCGACCTTTGCCGCTAAAGCGGTTGAGCAGGCGGACACCTTCCTTAAGACCGGCAAAACCGGCGCGTCGTCAGAGAAACAGCTGTTTGACTGCGTGTTAATCACCAAAGAAAACGCGGCGAAAATTACCTCTCCATTTATGCTTGCAGACTAAGTTCGCAAGAGAGTAGCCCGGGCGAGGCGTTTACGCCGACCCCGGGATTAAACACCGTGTTGCTAAACTATGGCTAACACGGTGTAATTAACAAAGATCGGAACTCATTCCTCTCTTTAATGGACTGATTATGGCGCAAACACCGCAGGACCCCTCTCTGAATCTGTTTATGGCGGATACCCTTCCCAGCGACAGTCGTCAGGCTCGTCAACTGGCGCGCCGTCAGCTGATTGTTGAAGCGGTAATGGCGGAAGGTGCAATCCGTATTGAGGACATTACCGAGCGTTTTGATATCAGCCTGATGACTGCCCACCGGGATATTGACGAGTTGGTGGAGCGCGGGCTATTGCATAAATCTCGCGGCGTGGTCTCGGCGACGGCCACGAGCCTTGTGGAATCCAGTGACATTTACCGCGCCACCCGTCAGCTTGAAGAGAAGCAGGCGATTGCCGAAGTGGCGGCAGGTTACCTAGAGCCGGGGCAGGCCATCTTCCTGGATGATTCCACCACTGTCTTTCAGATAGCGCGCTTTCTGCCCGCCAGAGCGCCGCTGACGGTAATCACCAATTCACTCACGTTGATGAACGAGCTACGCAATATTCGCGATATTACCCTGCTCGGCCTGGGTGGCCAGTACTACAACTGGTGCAACGCGTTTATGGGCCACTCCACGCGTCAGGAAATCGCCGGACTGCGCGCCGACGTCTTTTTTGTCAGTATGTCGGCGGTGATGGATGGGATCGTTTTCCACCAGTCGGCGGAGACCATAGAGACCAAGCGGGCGATGTTTGATTCGGCGAAGCAGCGCATCCTGATGATGGATCACACTAAATTTGAGCGCCGGGCGCTCTACCATTTTGCCCACCTGAACGAGTTTGATGCGGTGATTGTTGACCGGGGAATTCCGGTACCGACGCTGCGTCAAATTATGGATATGGGGGGGAATGTGGTGGTCGCGGATATGAAGGGAAAAGCGGGGGAGCGCTGAGGTTTTACGCCAGTCCTAAACGAGCCGGATTGAGGGGGGGGCCTCAGCCTCCCAGGTCAAATTGAAGGTACAAAAAAGCCCGCAGGGCTTGCGCCGTGCGGGCTTTCAGGACTTCGTATCAGGCTCTGGTGACCATCAACAAAGGATTTTGGGCTGGCGGAGTCTGAATTGGTGTTGTAATTTATTGAAATATATTAGCTAACTTCTAATTCAACTTTTCTTGGGTGCCTATATAGGTGCCTAAAAGTTTTTTCACCCTTTTTTGCTCAGTAAAGAGGTGGGTGCGGGAAGAAAACTGACACTACTTAAGTTCTCATTTCCCTCATAGCACGTCTGGCTTTTAGAATGTCTACAGCAGTAATAAAAGACGAATGTTCTTGCCAGCCAAACCCCTTACGATCGATGCGAACCAGTTCGTATTTTTCCACCATAAAATTAACGGCATCGGCTAAAGAGATACCGGCATCGATATGTTCCTTAATCACAGTTTCATCACTGAATGGCGTGTCGTTCAGTGTCAGGCCATAGTGCTGATCCAGCAGGCGTGAAAGAAGCATTTGCCATACGATCACTGGTGACGCGCATGGTTTAGCCGCCCGCAAAGTCGTTGTAGGTAGAGTTTTCATGTTTGCTCTCGTGAAATTAGTTATCGTTGAGTGGGATAAACGGTGATGTATACGTAGCCGCAACTGCCAAGGGTGTCGGCTTCGCAGGTGAAACCATTGTGGTACAGGGTGACACAGTGGGCATGGCGGGGATTCAGTTCATCGGTGGTCAGCATCGATTCCATCTGGCTGATAAAGTGCGGAAATGTTTCATCCAGCTTCCGGCATTCGGCGTCACTGAATTTACCGGTAATGCTGACCCGGTCAGCCGTAAGCGTGCAGCGAGAACCGTATTGACGGGGATGTGTTATTCAGTTGGCAGTGCTACGCGCCAGGGGAGTAGTTCGCTGACCCGGTTTATCGGCCAGTCAGCAATGACGTCAAGGACATAACGGAGGTAGCTTTCTGGCTCCACTCCGTTCAGTTTGCATGTCCCGATCAGGCTGTACAGCAGCGCTCCCCGCTCTCCTCCATGATCCGAACCGAAGAACAGGTAGTTTTTGCGGCCCAGGCTGACCATCCGTAGCGCATTCTCAGCTATGTTGTTATCTGCCTCGGCCCAGCCGTCGTCAGTATAGTAAGCCAGCGCCGGCCACTGGTTCAGTACGTGTTACCAACGGTGCAAAACTGATCCACCCCAGCGGTTGAAAATTGATCCAGGGGTTAATCTGCTCCTCTGAATACAGGGGAGCTTATGATCACTTTTGAGATTCGTATGGCTTTGTTGAATAAATCGAACTTTTGCTGAGTTGAAGGATCAGATCACGCAT
>ERZ1027243.59-NODE-59-length-48075-cov-5.987776_pt1 | contig 48075 bp, 40 predicted proteins | sample MGYA00519243_ERZ1027243 | MGnify/ENA primary metagenome ERZ1027243 (study PRJEB26926, sample SAMN06164727) | human gut metagenome | biome: ENVO:00009003; feature: ENVO:2100002; material: ENVO:00002003 | host: Homo sapiens | place: USA | collected 2012 ...
GAGGGCGCAGACCACGCCGCTATCCAGCGCGCTGCCGATTTGGCCTGCGCAGGCGGCCAGAGACGCGGGGCCTGCGTCCAGCAGCTCATGACGCATACGGCGGCGGTCGTCCATGGTCATGCCCTTCAGGAGCCATGCGTCCGCGACAGCGCCCTGCAGGCGCGGCGAGAGCAGCGGCTCGGCATCGCTGATAGCGCCGATGATGTTGACGTCCTGCGCCTCGCCGGAGGCGGCTGCGGCTTCGAGATATGCGGCCGTTCGGCCGATCGCGCCGCGCGAACGGCGGCAATCCGGGTCACGGTAGGTGTAGGCGGAGACAAGCCCCGTTTCGCGCACGAGCAGGCCCGTGCCGTAGGCGCCGCCCTGCACGCGGATCTCGTTCCAGTAATGGCCGAGCGAGGCGGCACGGCAGGCGATGCGCAGATCGCCGGAATACGCGTGGACATTGCCGCAGACAGCGGTGAACGAAACCTCGGATGGGATCACGATGCCCTCTTTACGGATCGGCAGCAGCTGCGCCTGACACGGTGCGCCGGGTACAGCGCCGGTCGGAAGCGCTTCGCGCAGGCCGGTCAGTACCAGTTCGGCGTTTTGTCTGCCGCCGGTGATGGACAGGCGCATCCGCGCGGTCACAAACAGCTTTTCACAGAGCGCGCGCAGCGTTTCGATCAGCTCGTCCGCCCTTGCGTCGAAATTCTGCTCCAGCTCCCGCAGCCAGCGATAGTAGCTGACGCCCGCGCAGCGCTCGGCGCAGGCACTGGCCGCGTTCAGGGCGGCGGAGGCGCGGAGCATCGCGGCGCTTGAACCGGAGTTGACGATCTGCTGCTGCAGGCCGTCGCGCTGCTGCCGGATCAGCTCCAGAAGCTTCGTCTTGTCAGAAAAATCCGTCTGCGTCAGGATCTGCGCCGTCAGCCGCACAGCCTCCGGGAGCCTGGCCTCCAGCGCGCTGAATGAAACGGCGGCATAGAGCCGGTAGCTCTGCGGGTCATGATACTGGCTGTAGGGCGACAGTGCCGCGGTGAGACTGCCGAGCTTCAGACGCAGCTGCTTCTGAAGCTCCTGCGCGTCCATGCCGCCCGCCGGGAGCTGTCCCAGCGCTGCCCCCAGAACGGTCATATACGGAAGCTGCGCCTCCGTCAGATCATCGGCTGCAAAATAGGCCGTCGGATACACAATGCCGTCGGTCTGCACGGCATGGAGGATAAGGCGGCCATCGGCCTCCGCCTCCGTCGGGATGGGGGCCGGGTCGCGCGGCAGGTCAGAAAGCTGCACGTGCGGGATCGCAGCCAGCGCTTCCGGGCTATCCGGCTCCTGCTGGAGCGCGGCAAGCCGCTCCTGCCCATCAACAATTCGGCTGCGCTGCGCCTCGTCCAGCGTTTCAAGCATATTTTGCAGCGCCTCGCGTTCGCGCTCCTGCCGTTCCTGGCCGCAGGTCTGCGACGGGCGCAGGAGGATTTCGGCGGTATGCGGATTTTCCAGCAGCAGGCGGCGCAGAAGCGTCTCATAATATCCTGTGCCGATGGCGGCGCGCAGATCGTCGAACACCTCGCTGAAGCACAGGCGGGCGGCGGGGTCGCCGCCATACAGCCAGCTGGCCAGGATCTCAAGCTCAAAGATCAGCCCGCGCGGCATCGTGCCGTAATCGCGTTCGCGGAGCTTGAATTCGAAGCTCGCAAGCGAGGCCTCGATCTGCTCACGGTCAAGGCCGTTTTCGCAGAGCGCGGTCAGCGTATCGCGGATCGTCGCCTGAATGGCGGGCAGGTCGGCCTCGCGGAAGTTCTGCACACGCAGCAGAAGATTCGGCTGCATACACTGCTCGTCGCAGCTGAGCACCACGTCCTCGGCAAGGCCCTGTTCCAGAATCGCGCGGCACAGCGGCGCGTGGTTGCTGCCGCAGAGTACGTCCGACAGCACCTGCGCGGCGAAGAGTGTCTGCGCGTCCCGGTATGTTCCGATCACGTAGCCGCAGCCGAGCTTCCAGCGTTGCTGCATCGGTTCTCCGGCGGGAAGCGGATAGTCGATCGTCCGGCGCTCCGCCCGGACGGGCGGCTGGGCATGGATCTGCGTGTCCGGGTCGATGGCTGCGAACTGTGACAGATAGCCGTCCAGCAGAGCGAAGCTCTCGTCCTGATCGATGCTGCCGTCGAGCAGCAGATAGGAGTTGGCCGGATGATAGAACCGCTTATGCGCGGCGGTAAAGGCCTCATACGTGAGACTCGGGATGGCCTCAGGATCGCCGCCGGAGACGAAGCGGTAAGGCGAGTCCGGGAACAGCGCACGGGACATGGCGTTTATCAGCAGCTCGTCCGCGTCGGCAAACGCACCCTTCATCTCGTTGAGCACAACGCCGGAGCGCGTCAGAACGCCGCCCCGCAGCTCATAATGCCAGCCCTCCTGCTGGAAGATCTCCGGCTTTTCGTGGATGCTGGGGAAGAACACGGCGTCGAGATACACGCGCATCAGGTTGAGAAAATCGCGGCTGTTGCGGCTTGCGACGGGATAGCAGGTTTTGTCCGGGAACGTCAGCGCGTTCAGGAACGTGTTCAAGGAGCCCTTCATCAGCTCGACAAATGGCTCCTTGACCGGGAACTGCTTCGAGCCGCACAGAACGGAATGCTCCAGAATGTGAAAAACGCCCGTGTCGTCATACGGAAGCGTCCGGAAGGCGGCGCAGAAGGACTTGTTTTCGTCCTCCCGCTCGAGCCAGCAGAGCCGCGCACCGGAGGCAACGTGGGTATATTCATGCAGAACAGCGTCCAGCTCATCAATGCGGCGCTGCCGCGTCTGTTCAAATCCATGCAGTGCGGTCATAGAAAAACTCCTTTTTCTGTTTTTTTCATCATACCACATTCCGACAGCATCCGCAACGAAAACCGTATTCTGCCCGGCAGGCGAAATCTGGTGCTTCCGTAAAAGACGCCCGCCGGGAATCCGGCGGGCGCTGGCGGGAATTATTCAACTGTGACGCTCTTTGCGAGGTTGCGGGGCTTATCGATGTCGCAGCCGCGCTGCAGCGCGACGTAGTACGCGAACAGCTGCAGCGGCACGACGCCCAGCAGCGGCAGCAGCGGCAGCTCCGTTTCCGGGATGGTCAGGATGCCGTCGACGCGGCTGGAAAGGGCTTCGCGGCGGTTTTCCGTCGTGAGCGCGAGAACGCTTGCGCCCCTTGCCTTGACCTCGATGACGTTGCTCATGGCCTTGTCAAACAACGGGCCATAGGTGCCCAGCGCAATCACGAGCGTACCGGGCTCGATGAGTGAGATCGTTCCGTGCTTGAGTTCTCCAGAGGCGTAGGCCTCGGAGTGGATATAGGAGATCTCCTTGAGCTTCAGGGACCCCTCCATGCCGAGCGCATAGTCCAGGTTCCGGCCGATGAAGAACACGGAATCGTGATTGAAATACTGCGAGGCATAATACTGGATCTGCTCGCGGCTGGACAGGATCTGCTCGACCTGCGCGGGCAGCGCGGCGATGGCTGCGGTCAGGCGGTTCGCCTCTCCGGCGCTGATTGTCCCGCGCTGCGCGGCGAGATAGACGGCCAGCAGATCCAGCACAGCCATCTGCGTGGAATACGCCTTGGTCGTCGCCACGGCGATCTCCGGCCCGGCCCAGGTGTAGAGCACGTCGTCCGATTCGCGGGCGATGGAGCTGCCGACGACATTGACGATGGACAAAATCCTCGCACCGAGGCTCTTTGCCTCGCGCAGCGCGGCCATGGTGTCGAGCGTCTCGCCGGACTGGCTGATAATAATGGCAAGCGTCCGTTCGTTTACAATCGGGCTGCAATAGCGGAACTCAGAGGCCAGAATGACCTCGACCGGCATGCGCGTCAGCTTTTCAAGGTTATATTTGCCGACCATGCCCACATGATACGACGAGCCGCAGGCGATGATCTTGATGCAGTCGTAGCGGCTGCTGTCGAGCATCAATCCGTCGAAGACGACCGCGCCGTCCTTGATGCGGGGCAGGATCGCCCGGCGCAGGGCCTCCGGCTCCTCCATGATCTCCTTGAGCATGAAATGCTCGTAGCCGCCCTTTTCCGCGGCGGAGATCTCCCAGTCGATATGATGGTGCTCCTTTTCGATGGGCAGCTCCATCGCGTTATAGACCTGCACGCCGTCGCGGCCCAGAACGGCGACCTCGCCGTCGTCCATGTACACAACGTCGCGCGTGTACTTGACAAGCGCCGTCACGTCGGAGGCGATGAAGTTCTCGCCCTTGCCGAAGCCGATGAGCAGCGGCGCGTCCTTGCGCGCGGCATAGACGTGGTCGGGATCGTCCGAGCAGAGGATGCCGAGCGCATACGCGCCCTCGATCCGGTGCAGGACCATGTACAAAGCGTCTGAGACGGTCTCAACCTCCGGCAGTCCCATGCAGTATTCCATCAGCTGCGCGACGACCTCCGTGTCGGTCTGTGAGGCGAATTGGACGCCCTTCTGCTGCAAAAATTCGCGCAGTTCCAGATAATTCTCGATGATGCCGTTGTGCACGACGGCGATTTTTCCGTTCTGGGAGACGTGCGGGTGGGAATTTGTGTCGTTCGGCTCGCCGTGGGTGGCCCAGCGGGTATGGCCGATGCCGAGCGTGCCGGGCAGAAGCGCGCCATTTTCAGTTTTTGCGATCAGATTCTGGAGCCGCCCCTTGGCCTTTTCGACCTTCAGAACGCCGTTTTGCTCCACGCAGACGCCTGCGGAGTCATAGCCCCGGTATTCCAGGCGCGACAGACCCTCCAGCAGGATGGGCGCAGCCTGTTGGGTTCCTACGTATCCTACGATACCACACATATGAAATTGTTCCTCCTGTAAAATCAGCTACAGGACAAACGCGCAGAAATTTGCCTGATCCTCTGTTCAAAGCCCCTTTGTTTTGCGGTCGCCCGCATATTTCTGACTTCGTTACGCGCACAGAGACTGCACGGGAACGCATCCGCCGAATCCTCGATCACGTTCCTCCTCGTTGTCCTGCCGGAGTCCGGCAGGCGCATGGCGCTTGTGATGGCGAAAGCCATGATCCTCCTTTCTAGTTCTGCGTCTTGCTCCTATTATATTCGATATGAGGAAAAAAAGCTACTATAAATTCCGCGCCCGGGGAAGCCCCGGGCGCGGACGAAGTTTGTTCGTTTTCAACGTAATGCCGTAAAAATCACAGCTCCGTAGGGGCGGACGACTCTGTCCGCCTGCTGAGAAGCTACGAATTCGCCGGGGATTTCCGTGAAAACGGTACAATCTGCCGGGCGGAGCAGAGCCCCGCCCCTACCAACTGCATTCGATTTTTATTTCCCCAGCGTCTGCCCGGCGCGGCGGCTGTAGAGCTTGGCGAGGCCGCCTTCGCTCGTTTCGCGGAAGGCGCGGTTCATGCTGACGCCGGTTTCGTACATCGTGCGCACGACCATGTCGAACGAGATCGTTCTCGTGCCGACCAGCATATGGGCCAGATTCGCCGAGTCGATGGCGCGCTTGGCGGCGACGGCGTTGCGTTCGATGCAGGGGATCTGCACAAGGCCGCAGATGGGGTCGCACGTCAGGCCCAGATGGTGCTCCATGGCGATCTCGGCAGCGTATTCGATCTGCTCAATGGGGAACTCCATCAGCTCGCACATCGCGGCGGCCGCCATGGAGCAGGCCGAGCCGATCTCCGCCTGACAGCCGCATTCCGCGCCGGAGATGGACGCGTTGCGGCGGATCAGATTGCCGATGATGCCCGCCACGCCCAGCGCGTGGGCCATGCGCAGGTCGGAATAGTGGTATTTGCCCTGTAAGTACATGAGAACAGCGGGCAGCACGCCGCAGCTGCCGCAGGTCGGCGCGGTGACGATCGTGCCGTTGGCGGCGTTCTGCTCGGCGGCGGCGAAGGCATAAGCGCAGACCAGCTGCAGTTCGCGCACCTGCGGGATCTCCTGCGCGTGCTGGCGCTCGTAGAGATAACGCGCCTTGCGCTGCACGTTCAAACCACCCGGCAGAATGCCGGTCGCCTCCAACCCTTCCTCGACCTCGGCGCGCATGGTGCGCCAGATGGTCTGCAAAAAGTCCCAGATCTCCGGCCCCTCGTTCAGCTCGACGTATTCGCGCAGCGAGATATACCGCCAGCGGCAGTACTGCGCGATCTCGGCGAATGAATTTTCGGGGTACACATCGTCCGGCTCCGCCGCCTCGCGGCCCTCGATCACGATATCGCCGCCGCCGATGGACTCCACGCGCATGGACGCGAACTTTTCCTCGCCCTTGTAGGCGGCAAAGTCGAGTGTGTTCGGGTGGCGCAGATCGCCGGGGTCCTTCTTTGAGAAGATGATCTCCGTCGGGGTGGGCGCAAGGACCTCGCTCAGCACCCGGTCGGTGCCGTGGCCGACGCCAGTGAGGGCCAGAGAGCCGTAAAGCGTGACCTCATAGCGCTCCGCGCCGGGGTTTTCCTGTTTGAAGATGCGGGCCGCGCGTTCCGGCCCCATAGTGTGGGAACTGGACGGGCCTTTTCCAACTTTATAAAGATCACGAATGGATTTCATGAGAATCTGCCTCCGATATTTTCGTTTCACCACATGATACCAGAGAACACGTCAAATTACAACCTTATTTCGGGCCTTTGCGTACTTTATTCAGCGCCGCCCCGCGGCGTCTGGTTCCGGCTCCGCCGGGCCAGCGCTTCGAGCGACAGCTCGCCCGCAAGCTTGAAGAGCGCGTCGCGCAGCACCTGCTCCATGGGCAGACCGGCTGCGCGGGCGACGGACGCGTAAAATTCCTCCGTCGCCGTGTCAAGCGGGATACAATAGATCATGGCATATGAACCTCCAATATTGCCTGCGTTCAGGTATCTCATCTTATGTACAGACGCTTGACAAGTGTGATAAAATAAATCCATTGACTGAAAAGTATTTCCGAAAGGATGAATTGATATGGCGAAAGAAAAGAAAGTCGAGCAGATCACCGATATGGAGGTCGATTTTGCCCAGTGGTACACCGATATCTGCCGCAAGGCTGAGCTGGTCGAGTATGCGTCCGTCAAGGGCTTTACGATCCTGCGGCCATACGGCTATGCGATCTGGGAAAACATCCAGCGCATCATGGACGCGGAGTTCAAGAAGACCGGCCATGAAAACGTCGCGATGCCCGTCCTGATCCCCGAAAGCCTGCTGAAAAAGGAAGGCGAGCTGGTCAACGGCTTCGCGCCGGAGGTCGCATGGGTCACGATGGGCGGCAGCGAAAAGCTGGAGGAGCGTCTGGCCTTCCGTCCGACGTCCGAGACGATGTTCTGCGACCACTGGTCGCGCGTGCTGCAGACCTACCGGGAGCTGCCGATGCTCTACAACCAGTGGTGCTCCGTCATCCGCTGGGAGAAGACGACCCGCCCGTTCCTGCGCTCAAGAGAGTTTTGGTGGCAGGAGGGCCACACCATCCACGAAACCGCCGAGGAGGCCATCCACGAGACGGAGCAGCAGCTGAACTGCTACGCCGATTTCTTTGAAAACGTCCTCGCCATCCCCGTCGTGCCCGGCCAGAAGACCGAAAAGGAAAAGTTCGCGGGCGCGGAGGCGACCTATACCGTCGAGTGCCTCATGAAGGACCACAAGGCGCTGCAGGGCGCGACGAGCCATTACTTCGGCGACAAGTTCTCCAGAGCCTACAACGTAACCTTCACCGGCCGCGACAACAAGCTGCAATACCCGTTCCAGACCTCCTGGGGCTCCACCACGCGCATGATCGGCGCGGTCATCATGGCCCACGGCGACAACAACGGTCTCGTCCTGCCGCCGAAGATCGCGCCCGTGCAGGTCATCGTCCTGCCCGTCGCGATGCACAAGGCGGGCGTCCTGGAAAAGGCTTCGGAGCTGAAGGACCGTCTGGTCAAGGCGGGGCTTCGCGTAAAGCTCGACGATTCGGATAACTCCATGGGCTGGAAGTGCGCGCAGTATGAGATGAAGGGCGTGCCCGTGCGCGTCGAGATCGGCCCGCGCGATATCGAGGCCGGACAGTGCGTGCTCGTCCGCCGCAACGACGGCGAGAAGACGGTCGTACCGCTGGAGAATCTCGAAGCCGCCGTTTCCGAGCAGCTGGAGCTTGTCCAGAAGGGGATGTTCGAAAAGGCGAAGCAGAATCTCGACAACCATATCTATGAAGCGCATTCGCTCGAAGAGGCCAAGCAGCTGCAGGCCGAGCACGGCGGCTTCATCAAGACGATGTGGTGCGGCGAACTCGAGTGCGAACTCAAGATGAAGGAAGAGGGCGGCATGTCCTCCCGCTGCATGCCGCTCAAGCAGGAGCATCTCGGCGATACCTGTCCGATCTGCGGCAAGCCCGCCAGGAAGATGATCTACTGGGGCATCGCATACTGATCGAATATGAAAAGAGGGCTGTCCCGAACACATCGGGACAGCCCATTTTGTTATCCTGCCATCCGCACGAGGATCGAGGCGATCTGCGCGCGGGTGAGCCTGCTCTGCGGCAGGAAGCGGCCCCGCGAGTCGCCCTGCACAAGGCCGAGTCCCACGCAGACCGATACGCCGTCGACGGCCCAGCCGGAGATTTTCGCAGCGTCCGCGAAGTCCAGACTTCCCTGCGTTGTGACGCCGGAGCGTGCATAGTACCGCGCCAGCATGACGGCCATCTGCTCCCGTGTGAGGGTCTTTTCGGGCCGGAAGGTCCCGTCGTCGTAGCCCGCGACGATGCCGCTGTCCGCCGCCCAGGCGAGATACGGCGCGTCCTCCGCCGTCAGGTCAACGTCCGAAAAGCGCGCCGCGCCCTCCAGCGGATAGAGCGTGTGGATGCCCGCGAAGCGGGCAAGATCGGCGGCAAACTCCGCCCGCGTAACAAATGCGTTCGGCTTCCATTCGCCCGTGTCCGTCAGCATCATCCAGCCGTAGTCCAGACAGGTCTTCATGGCGGCGTAGCCCCAGTGCGTCTCGATGCGGCTCTCGTCAAACGCCTGCTCGCCGACCGCATCGGCGGGCAGATTGATCCCGTTGTTTTTTGCCGAATAATAGACTGTCGCCGCCTCGGGCGTTACGCCGCGCCGCAGCAGCAGGTCCTGCACCGTGACGAACTCATAGCCCTCGGCCAGCAGATCGTCGATCGCGGCCAGCGCACCGTCCACGCTGGTCTTGTAAATGTCATGGACCAGAATGATCGCGCCGTCAAAGACACCGGCTTCGATATTGCTGCGCACCGTCTCTGCATTACGGTACTTCCAGTCTTCCGGGTCGACCGACCAGTAGATCAGCGGCGCGGTCACGACGGATTTGACCGTTTTGTTCGCGTTGCCGTAGGGGGCGCGGATATACGCGTTTTCGTCGCCTCCGGCGGCGGTGATGAGCGCCTGCACGGCGCTGATCTCATATGCGACCGTCTGCGCGGAGCAGGTGTTAAGGTTTTTGTGATTGTATGTATGGTTCGCAAGCTGGTGGCCCTCGTTTACGATGCGCTTCAGCGTCTCCGGCCAGCCGGAGGCGTTGACGCCGTTGACAAAAAACGTCGCGTGAACGCCGCGCTCGGCAAGGCCGTCCAGAAGCGCGCCGGTATATTTGCCGGGCCCGTCGTCAAACGTGATGGCCAGCAGCTTCGCGCCGCAGTCCTGCGTCCCGTCCGCCCGCGCGGGCAGACACAGTGCCGCCAGCAGACACAGCGCCAGAGCAGCGGATAAAATTCGTGTTATGTTTTTCATAAGGTGCTCCTTTCTCTGCCATCATACCAGATTCGGCAGATTTTGCAAGCGCTCAACGCATTCCCGCGCTGGACAGTTTAGCGCTTTGCAGTAAACAGCCCCCGGCGGCGCCGGGGGCTGTTGGTCGTTTATTCGGCTTTTTTATAGACCCATGCGTTCGGCAGGGGACGGCCGCCGGTGTAGCGCAGAGGGGAGGACGACGACTGCGTGACATACTCGCCGTCGAACCACAGCATGGCGCTCGAACCGCCGTCGAGGTTGATGGCCTGCATACACTTGTGCTGGAGCAGGATCTCGGAGCAGTTGTTGACGCTCGTGCCGAGGATGCCTTCAAGCGGATAGCGGCCCTCGATGACCAGCATGAGAATTTCGTAGTTCTCGCTCTGGCCGATGCAGGCACGCGGCTGCTCGCCGGTCCAGTAATCGTCCATGATCTTTTTGCCGTCGACGATGAGCGCAGGGGTGAATTCCGCCGCGTCAGTGCAGTCTTCGCTGACGGGAGACAGCGCGTCTTTGATATAGAACAGGTTGTCCTCGTGCAGCTCGATGCGCTTGTAGGCGTAGGCGGAGAAATGGTCGCCGTAGGCCGTGCCGTTGGACATCGTATAGCCCGCAAGCAGACCGCCGTTGCCCGCGCCGTTGGGGTCGAGGAAGCCGTTGGCGTTCATGGCCAGAACGCCGTTGTGCGCCTCGGCGATGGTGCCCGAGAGCTGTCCGGCAGTGCCGAGCGTCGTGGCCATCTCGATGGACAGGCGCGACGGATCCTTGCCCACGGCCAGCACGCCGCGATAGCCCTTGCCGGAAATGCGCAGCAGCAGAACGCCGTCCTTCGCGTCGATTGCCAGCACCTGCTCGCCGAAGATGGACTGGATGGACGTGCCCTCGTCGTCAAAGCCGGCTTCGTTGATGTAAATTTGGTCCCAGCCGTTCGCCAGCGTGTCGGGGTGCTCGGCCAGATACGCCTCCATGGACGTGCGGTCCAGCTCCCAGAAGACGGAGTAGAAATTCTCCTGCGCCTGCTTTTCCAGCTCTTCTGCCGTCGGGGTATTGTCTTCCGTCTGCTCCGGCTCGTGCGTGATGTTCGGATTGATGTGCATGACGTTGTCGTCCGCTGCGGGCGTGTCCGTGCCGGCGGGCGTGTCGTCCTTCTTGCCCCAGTTGGCGTTGGATTCCTTGCCGACCGTCGCAGCCCTGACCAGACCGTATTCATACCGGACCTCGTCAATGACGTCCTTGGGGATAAAATAGGTCGCCAGCCACTGGTGGCGCATGGTGTCCATTGCGGTGTTGATGTAAATCGTCCGCCATTTTTTGACGAAGCTGTTGTTCGTATACACGCAGAAGAAGTACAGCGCCTCCAGGCAGAGGATGACGAGCAGCCAGATGGCAAGCGTCTTCAGGGGCTTTTTGACCTTCTGCTTTTTCGGCTTGCCGGAACGCATGGCCACGCGTGTGCCGGTCGAGCTGAACAGTTTGACCTGTGACATCGAATCTCTCCAGTATCAATAAAAATCACATACGGGTGCATTCTATCACACATCGCCGCAGGAATCAAACCTTTTCCCAGAAAGTTAAGAAATATTTACAATTTGGCGCAGAATCGACACTTATTTTGTACCGGTCTGCGTGCTGTGGCCGACGGTGCCGGGTTCAGCCTCCAGATTTTCGCCGTATTCGACCGTTCCGATGCGGCAGCCGTGCCCGATGCGGACGTATTTGCCGCGGACAATCTCAGCCTCGACATTCTCCAGCTCGATGTTGTCGCCCTCGATCGAGCCGATGCGCGCACAGCCGGGGCTTGTGCGGAAGATGCCGAGGAACGTCGTCGTGTCCTTCTGCAAAACGCGGATAGTCCCGCCGCCGATGGCACTGATGTGTACCGCGGGGTTCACCGAGATCTCGACTGTCTCCGCGTTCAGCAGTCCGCCGATCTGCACCGCGCCGCTTAAAACTGCTGTCTCCGCCTCGACATCTCCGTTGACCCGGCACGAGCCGGAGGAACGCAGCGCCCGGCAGTGGACGCTGCCCGCTTCCAGAGAGCCGGACGCACGGAGCTCGTCCGCCGTAAGCGCCTGCTCCGTCCGCAGCGAACCGGAGACGGACGCAAGCCCCTCCACCTGCACCGTCTGCGCGGAAAACGTGCCCGAGGCCGTCAGACTGCCGCAGCGGACGCTTCCTGCCACCTTCCCTGCTCCGCTTGTGCACAGCTCGCCTGCGCAGTCCACATCGCCCTGAACATTCGATGCACCGGAGCAGTGCATTTCCTCGCATTTGAGGCTGCCCTGCACCTTCCCTGCCCCGCTGATCGAGACTCTGCCGTATTCGCCGCCCGGCATGGTGCTCGAGCCGGAAATTTTCATATCAATGTGTTCGTTCATAATGCTTCCTCCTTCAGATGCTCCAGAATATCGGTTTTGTGTTCGCCCTCGGCCAGATACAGGTGCAAAAGCTCGTCGAGGGAATAGGTTTTCGAGCCGTATTTCGTTTCAAGGATCAGCTTCCGCTCTGCGGCCGCCGCTTGCTTCTGCCCGGCCAGCTCCTCCGCCAGCGCATCGAGCGACACGCGCTCCTTGCTTTCCAGGATCCGCTCCACGCGCAGGCAGATCTGTTTCGTGTGGAAATATGTCTCCTGTCCGTTCGGTGTTGAACGGCGCAGGAACCAGCTCTCCGGGATCAGGCCCATCCGCTTCCAGCGGTACAGCGCGCCATAGGAGATCCCATAGCGCTCCAACAGCTCCTTTTTGGAAATCAGATCCTCATCCATGTGCAGCCTCCTTCCGTAACAGTGTTCCGTAACATTGTTACGGTCGCATAATAGCATAACATTGTTACGTTGTCAAGAGGTCTTCCCTGCCGAAACGAAAAAATCCCATCGCCGTGCGGAAACACGGCAATGGGAGTTGAAAATTCACGCGGGTGTGCTTATTTTACCGCCTGTACAAACGCGGCCTTGTCTTCGGCCTTGAAAAACGCGCTGCCTGCGACAAGGACGTTTGCGCCTGCCGCCGTGCAGACCTTCGCAGTCTGTGCGTTGACGCCGCCGTCGACCTCCAGCTCGCAGCCGGGATTTTTCTCATCAATATACGCGCGGATAGCCTGTACCTTGGGCATCATGTCGGCCATGAAACTCTGTCCGCCGAAGCCCGGCTCGACCGTCATGACCAGGATCAGGTCGACAAGCTCGATGAACGGCAGCACGGCTTCTGCCGGTGTTTTGGGCTTGACGCAGATCGCGGGCTTTTTGCCGCAGGCGCGGATGATGCGGAGCGCCTCAAGTGTGTTTTCCTGCGTGTCAGCCTCGACATGGACGGTCACGATGTCCGCGCCAGCCTGACAAAAGCGCTCGGCATAGCGCACGGGGCGGTCGATCATCAGATGCACGTCGAGCGTCAGATCCGTCACCTTGCGGATGCAGGACAAAACGGGCAGTCCGATTGAAATATTGGGAACAAACAGGCCGTCCATAACGTCAATATGTACATACTCGGCGCCAGCCTGTTTGATCGTACCGATCTCGCGTTCCAGATTTGCAAAATCTGCCGCCAGAATCGAAGGGGATACACGGATCATAGGAATGCCTCCATTACATAAAATAAAGCCGCGCACCGCCTTCCGGCTGCCGGCATAGGTATGGATATGCGGCAGGGAGCCGGTTCCTCAAGGATGCTTCCGCAGCTTCTCCCGCGCAGCCGGTTCCTTCCGCACTCTATTATACTGTGCGCCGCAGTCCGTGTCAATCCGGTCCGGCAGTTGACTTTCCGCAACGTTTGTACTACTATTAGTTTGAGGAAATATCCAGAAAAATGCTTCGCCTTGCGGAGAAAGGAATACCATGGACGAACAGAAAGAGAAACAGAACGCAAAAAAGAAGCGCTCCGCGCTTCCGATTTATGCCATTGGCATCGTATGGCTGCTGTACGCCGGCAAGCTGAACACCTTCCGGGGGATTCTTTCCTGCGCGGTCGTGTCGGCGATCGTGTATGCGATCCTGCGCATCGTGCTGCCCAGCAAAAAGACGGACGAGCCGCCGAAGGCTGCCGCGCCGGAGCAGCCCCAGCCGAAGCAGGCGGAAAAGAAGCCTGAACCGCAGCCGGAGCCAGAGCCGGAGGAAAAGCTCCCGCCGGAGCTGCAATCGGTCATCTATCAGGGCAAGCGCGCCATCGCCGATATCCGCCGTCTGAACGACGAGATCCCCGACGAGCGCATAAGCGCCCAGATCGATCTCATCGAGCGGCTGACGGCGCAGATCTTCGACTGCGTCCGGAAAAACCCGAAAAAGCTCAGTCAGATCCGGCAGTTCCTCAACTATTATCTGCCGACCACGATCAAGCTTATGGAGCAGTACGTCACGCTGCAGAACCAGAGTCTCAAAACGGAAAACATCACCGAGGGGATGCAGAAGATCGAAGACCTGCTCGACAAGGTCATTATCGCCTTCCAGCGGCAGCTCGACGCGCTGTTTGAGGCCGACGTCGTCGACATCACCGCCGATATCCGCGTGATGGAGCAAATGATGGCCAGCGAAGGGCTGACGAACAAAAAGGATTTTGCATAAACGGTACAAATAGATACAGGAGGAACAGATTATGGACGAATACATTCCCCAGCTCACCCTGACGCCGGATCTGAACGCGCAGCCGCAGCCGGAGGTCAAACAGGAAGCGGATCTCATCACGAAAGCACAGGCCGCGCCGGAGGCAGGCCCCGATCTTTCCGCGCTCTCCGAGCAAGAGCAGCAGGCCGTGCTGGCCTTCTCGAAGCAGATCGATCTGGAAAACGCGCAGCAGATCCTCGAATACGGCGCTTCCGCACAGAAGAACATCGCAGATTTCTCCGACACGGCGTTGGCCAAGGTCAAGACCGGCGATCTGGGCGAGATCGGCGATATGCTCTCCGGCCTGCTCGTCGAGCTCAAGACGATGGACGAGCCGGAAAAGAAGGGCATCGCGGGCCTGTTCCGCAAGGCAAAGATCAACGCCGAGGAGATGAAGAGCCGCTTCGCGACGGCGGAGGTCAATGTCGACCGCATCTCCGGCGAGCTGGAAAAGCACAAGATCACGCTGCTGAAGGACGTAGCCGTGATGGATCAGATGTACGAGCGGAACCTGCAGTACTTCAAGGAGCTGACCATGTATATTCTGGCCGGCAAGCAGAAGCTGGCCGAGGCCCGCAGCACCACGCTGCATGAGCTGCGCGCAAAGGCCGAGGCTTCGAATCTGCCGGAGGATGCGCAGGCGGCCAATGATTTTGAAAACAAATGCGTCCGGTTCGAAAAGAAGCTCCACGATCTGGAGCTGACGCGCATGATCTCGCTGCAGACCGCGCCGCAGATCCGCATGATACAGAACAACGACACCGCGCTTGTCGAAAAGATCCAGACCTCCGTGCTCAACACCATCCCGCTGTGGAAGAACCAGATGGTGCTGACGCTCGGCATCGAAAATTCCCGCCGCGCCATGGAGGCTCAGCGGCAGGTCACGGACATGACGAACGCGCTGCTGCAGAAGAACGCCGATATGCTGCATATGGCCTCCGTCGAGACGGCGAAGGAATCCGAGCGCGGCATCGTCGACATGGAAACGCTCAAGCACACCAACGAGCAGCTGATCTCCACGCTCGACGAGGTCCTGCAGATCCAGACCGACGGCGCAAAGAAGCGGCAGGAGGCCGAGGCTGAGCTTCGCAGGCTGGAGGGCGAGCTGAAGCAGAAGCTTCTGCAGCCGCGCAGCTGACACTTTAGAAGGAGCAAGCATGAAATTCTTTCAAAAAACGAGCGTTGCGGTCATCTTTACGGTATTGATGATCGCCGCAGCGCTCTTCATCGGGCTGTCCCCGGTGCTCAAAAGTGACAAACCGGTTGAGGCAGCGCAGACAGACGTGCCGGAGCAGACTATCTCCCAGACGCCTGCGGAAGAGCAGACATCCAATACGGCGGGAGACGAGACGATCTCCGACAAGTATATCCGCGACGACGCAGGGCTGTTTACCCGCAGCGGCGAAAATGCGATTCAGGACTACAACACAAAGATCTATAACAAAACCGGCAGCCATATCGCCATTCTGACGACGGACGGCACCGGCGGAAAAACGCTGGAAAGCTGCACGAACAGCGCGTTTGATTCAATGGGACTGAGCGAGTATGATATGCTCTTTGCCATTGATACCAGCACAGAGCAGTGGTACGTGACGACTGGCTCGTATGTCGCGGATTATACCGACAGCAAGCTGGAATCGATCTTTCAGGACGGCTTTGCCGCCATTCTGGACGGCGATGCAGACGACGCGGCGAGTGATATGTACAAAGATTTGTACAACTGGTGCCAGACCAGTCTGAACGGTGCCGCGGATATGGAGTATACGCCCGCGCAGGACACCGGACGTGGCAGGAGGAAAAGCATGATCGGTACAATTATCACGATTCTGGTCATTTTCTGGATCATCAAGGCCATTTTCGGCTCCGGCCGCAGAGGCGGCGGAGGCGGAGGCTTCTGGTCGGGCCTGTTTTTGGGCTCGCTGTTCTCGAACCATCATCACCACCACGGCCCCGGCCCGGGGCCTGGCCCCAGACCCGGCGGTTTCGGCGGCGGCCCCAGACCCGGCGGCGGCAGCCGAGGCGGCTTTGGCGGAGGCCGCGGAGGTTTCGGAGGAGGTCGAGGCGGGTTCGGCGGTGGCCGCAGATAAAAAATTTTCCAGCATGAACAGGCCGTTTGCGCACATACTAAGTCCGTACCTTAAAAAAGGAGGAAGTTTTGTATGAGCTTTGCAAACGAAAAGGCCAACCACGCAATCGAGTGCCACGTGAGCCAGTGCAACAACCACTGCGGCTGCGAGGATTACTGTACCCTCGATAAGGTTTGTATTGGAACCCATGAAGCCGATCCGACGGTTGATCAGTGCACGGACTGCCTGTCCTTCGTCAAGAAGTAAATCCCAGCCCCTATGAAAATGCCCCGTGCCGCAGCACTGCGGCACGGGGATTTTCTGTCTGCGCTGCATTTCGCCTGCAGACGCTTTTCACGCCTTATGTCCGCCGATCTGCTCATTTCTCTGGCGGGCAGTTGCGCCGTCGCGGAGACTCATGGCCTTCAGGATGGCGTTTTTGCCGTATTTTTCGCGGATGGCCAGCACGGCGTCCTGCATCCGCCGTTCGCGCGCACGCGCGGACTGTTCCTCGCGCCGAGCCGTGAGCGCCGCTTCGTCGGCAAACAGATCGAGCTGAACGTATTCCGGCTCGGCCTGCACGTCCCGCTCCCGCTGCACATGGTTCGCGACGACGTACATCCGGCGCACGAGCAGCCCGCGGTCCACGATCCGGTCAAACAGCACCGTCAGCGCCTGCAGGAGCTCTCTGGAGGAGGCGGTCGGCGCCCGGAGCGTTTCTGACCCGTGCGCGGCTTTCGGGACGCGCCGCCCGTAATGGTCGACTGTGACCGGGCCGTGATACGGCGGACAGGACGGGTCTGTCAGGCTTTCACGGTCATAGCCGACGGTCAGGACCATCTGATCGGTCACAAGCCCCTTCCGGGCCAGCTCCAGCGCCAGCGCGTCCGCCATCTCCCGCGCGACGAGCCGCGCCTTTTCAAACGGATACGGGCATTGCAGCACCTGACCGGAGCTGACGCTGTGCGTCTGGGGCCGGTAGGCCTTGATGTCCGCAAGCGTGCACGGCTCGCAGCCCCATGCGTGGTCGATCAGCAGCTCCGCGTTCACACCGAACATCCGGTACAGCAGCTCCTCGTTGTAAAATTCATCCGGCCTGCCGAGCGAACAGCGGGCGATATCGCCCATCGTGAACAGGCCCTTTTCCTCAAGCTTTTTCGCGATCCCGCGTCCGACGCGCCAGAAATCCGTCAGCGGCCGGTGCGTCCAGAGCGTTTCGCGGTAGCTGCGCTCGGTGAGGCAGGCAATGCGCACGCCGCTTTCATCCGGCGCCACGTGCTTGGCCCCGATATCCATGGCGACCTTCGCCAGATACAGATTCGTGCCGATCCCGGCGGTCGCGGTGATGCCGGTCGTGCGCAGCACGTCCAGAATGACCGTCCGCGCCAGCTCCTGCGGCGTCTGGCCGTAGGTGCGCAGATACGGCGATGCGTCGATGAAGACCTCGTCGATGGAATAGACGTGAATGTCCTCCGGCGCGAAATATTTGAGGTAGATCTGATAGATCTGCGTGGAGACACATATATAGTTCGCCATCTGCGGCGGCGCGGTGATGAAGGAGAGCGCCAGCTCCGGGTGCGCGGCAAGCGTGTCCGCGTTTTCGCTCTGGCCGCGCAGCTGTCGGCCCGGCGCGTGCTGCCGCCGCATGGCGTTTACCTGTTCGACGCGCTGCACCACCTCGAACAGCCGCGCCCGGCCCGCGATGCCATACGCCTTTAAGGACGGCGAGACGGCCAGGCAGATCGTTTTCTCCGTCCGCGCCGCGTCCGCCACAACGAGATTTGTTTTTAACGGGTCAAGCCCCCGCGCCGCACATTCCACCGACGCATAAAAGGATTTCAGATCGATCGCCAGATACACCCGTTCCGCCTCCCTTCAGGTTCTGTCCCTATCATACCACCGAAGGCGGATCCAATGCAAGCATTATTAGAAAATTTGTTCGATTTAGAAGATAAAATAAAACTACAGCTGGTAAAGGGCAGGAGGTGTGGGCCGAATACGATGCAATTGTCACAGAGGGGGGTTTGGCTTCCCAGCCGAAGCAGGGAAGCCCGGATTTGCTTGCTTGAAGGAGAGAGGGTTAAAACGTTTCCAATGCCATAGCCGGAGGGAATGAGGGATGACTCCGCTGGCATATATACCAATGATAGCATACACTACAGCCTTTTTCAAGTCCTTCCGTGCGTTTTTGATGGGAAAATAACAGATTCCCCGCCATGCGGGCGGCATGGCAGGGAAAATTGTAAAAATATTGGAACCTCAGTTAAAGCTGCCCAGCTGCTTGCCGGAGAGCACGTGGAAGTGGATGTGATGGACGGTCTGCCCGGCCAGCTCGCCGACGTTCGTTACCACACGGTAGCCGTCGGCAAAGCCCATTTCCCGGGCAAGCTTGGCAATGACAGTATAGATGTGGCCGACCACGGCTTCATTTTCCGGCGTGACCTCAGCGGCGGAGGCAAAATGCTGCTTCGGGACGACGAGGAAATGTGTGGGGGCAAGGGGGCTGATGTCCTTGAAGGCATAGCAGAGGTCGTCCTCGTAGACCTTTGCGGACGGGATCTCGCCCGCGATGATTTTGCAGAACAGGCAATCAGACATGGTGCTTCCTCCTTAGTCCTTGACATTGGCCGCGACGTAATCGTCGACAGCCGCCAGCGCGTCGTCGAGCTTGAGGGCGTTCGTGCCGCCGCCCATGGCGGAATCCGGCTTGCCGCCGCCCTTGCCGCCGACGATGGGCGCAATATTCTTGATGATATCGCCCGCCTTGATGCCGCGTGCGACGGCGTTTTTGCCGCAGACGGCCAGCAGCGTGACCTTTTCGCCGTTGACAGCGCCGAGAGCCGCGACGGTGTTCGGGTTCTTGTCGCGCAGGAAATCGCCCAGCTTGCGCAGATCGTTTGCATCGGTATTTTCACGGCTGGCCGTGACGACCTTGAGGCCGTTTACGTCCTTGGCGGAGAACATGAGGCTGTCCACATCGCCCGCGAAGAGCTTGTCCTTCATGCGCTCGATGGTCTGGTGCAGCTCACGGATCTCGTTCACGCTGCTCTGGGCCTTGTTGATCAGCTCCACCGGCGTGGTCTTCAGCAGCTCGGCAGCCTTGACCAGGCGCATATTCATCTCATCGACGAGATTCAGGAACGCTTCGCCCGTGACGGCCTCGATGCGGCGCACGCCGGAGGCAACGGAGGATTCGCTCGTGATGCGGAACGGGCCGACCTTGGCGGTGTTATCGACATGGGTGCCGCCGCAAAGCTCAACGGACTTGCCGCCCATGTTCACGACGCGCACGACATCGCCGTACTTTTCGCCGAACAGGGCGATCGCGCCGAGCTTCTTCGCCTCCGCGATGGGCATTTCCTTCGTCTCGACGGACATGCCGTCCAGCACAAGCTCACTGACAAGGCGGCTGATCTTGACCAGCTCGTCTGCGGTGACGGCGGAAAAGTGTGTGAAGTCGTAGCGCAGGCGGTCCGGCTCGACAAGGGAGCCTGCCTGATGCGCATGATCGCCGAGGACGGTGCGCAGAGCGTAGTCCAGCAGATGCGTTGCGGAGTGGGCGCGCATGATGGCCTTGCGGCGGGCTGCATCGATGGACGCGGTCACGGTATCGCCGACGGCCAGAGAGCCGGAGACGAGCTTGCCGTAGTGCATGAACTTGCCGCCCTTGTTCTTCTGCACGTCGGTGACGGTGAATTCGGCGGTTTCGGTGTGAATGGTGCCATGGTCGGCGACCTGGCCGCCCATTTCGGCGTAGAACGGGGTCTGGTCGAGGACAAGAATTGCATCCGTGCCGGACGTGATCGCACCCTGAAGCTCTTCGTCGGCGACGATGGCGACGATCTTGCCCTCGGCTTCCATGTTGGTATAGCCGATGAAGGTGGTAGCGGGGATCTCCTTGCCGAATTCAACGCCGGCCCAGCCGAGGTCGCCGAGCGCCTTGCGCGCCTCGCGTGCGCGGACCTTCTGCTCCTGCATGAGCTGCTTGAAGGCCGCTTCATCGACCTGCATCCCCTCTTCGGCGACCATTTCGTTGGTCAGGTCGATGGGGAAGCCGTAGGTGTCATAGAGCTTGAACGCGTCCGCGCCGGAGAAGGTCGTCTCACCGTTTGCCTTGTGAGCCTCCAGCATCTCAGAGAAGATTTTCATGCCGCCGTCGATGGTCTTGGCGAAGTTTTCTTCCTCGGTGCGGATGACGCGGGTGATATAGGACTGCTTTTCACGCAGCTCGGGGTACTGGCACTCGTTTTCATGGACGACGGTGTCCACGACCTGATAGAGGAACGGTTCGTTCACGCCCAGCAGCTTGCCGTGACGCGCGGCGCGGCGCAGCAGGCGGCGCAGGACGTAGCCCCGGCCCTCGTTGGAGGGGAGAATGCCGTCGCAGATCATGAAGGTCGACGAACGGATATGGTCGGTGATGACGCGCAGGGACACGTCAGTCTTGTCGGACTCCTCATAGTGTGCGCCGGTGATCTCGGAGACTTTATTCGTGATGTTCATGACAGTGTCGACGTCGAACAGGGACGCGACGTTCTGACACACGCAGGCAAGGCGTTCGAGGCCCATGCCGGTGTCGATGTTCTTCTGCTTGAGCTCGGTATAATTGCCGTGGCCGTCGTTATTGAACTGGGAGAAGACGATATTCCAGACCTCGACATAGCGGTCGCAGTCGCAGCCGACGGTGCAGCCGGGCTTGCCGCAGCCGTACTGCTCGCCGCGGTCATAGTAAATTTCCGAGCACGGGCCGCACGGGCCGGAGCCATGCTCCCAGAAGTTATCCTCCTTGCCGAAGCGGAAGATGCGGTTTTCGGGGATGCCGATCACGTCGCGCCAGATGGCGAAGGCCTCGTCGTCTGCGGGGGTCGTCTCGTTGCCCGCGAAGACGGACGGATAGAGGCGGTCCGGCTCAAGGCCGACCCACTCGGGGCTGGTCAGGAATTCCCATGCCCAGGGAATGGCCTCCTTCTTGAAGTAATCGCCGAAGGAGAAGTTGCCCAGCATCTCAAAATACGTGCCGTGGCGGGCCGTATGGCCGACGTTTTCAATGTCGCCGGTGCGGATGCACTTCTGACAGGTGGTGACGCGGTGGCGCGGGGGCTCTTCCTCGCCGGTGAACCACGGCTTCATGGGAGTCATGCCCGCGTTGATCAGCAGGATGGATTTGTCGTTCTGCGGAACGAGAGAAAAGCTCGGCAGACGCAGATGGCCCTTCGTTTCAAAGAACTTCAGGTACATCTCGCGCAGCTCATTGAGTCCGTATGCCTTGTGTGCCATGATGAATACTCCTTCTATATACATTAAAAATTAAACGATACACGGTGCCGGAGACGGCCCTTGGCTCTCCCTATGGGAGAGCTGTCGCCGCAGGCGACTGAGAGGGCACTTGGCTCTCCCTCCGGGAGAGCTGTCACCACAGGTGACTGAGAGGGTTTTGGTCATTGTTTCCCCTCTCCGTCCTCGCTTCGCTCGGACACCTCTCCCAAAGGGAGAGGCAAGAGGTGCAGTGGAAAGAAAAATTCTGAGTAAAATATAAAAACCCCGCCCCATGACAGGGGCGAGGTCAGTCGCGGTACCACCCTGATTGTGCTTGCGCACATCTCGGCGCTTCTGTATCGGGAAGCACCCGCCGCGCTTTCGCGCGGCCGCTCCAAACTGGCTGCGAACAGGCTTGCTGAAGGGCTTTCACCGTCCCCTTCTCTCTGAAAGCTGCACCGGAACGCTCGGTTTTTCAACGCGGTTTTCCAATATCGCAGATATTTTACCACATTTCCTGCGATTGTCAACATGAAAATTCATCCGTAGACCCACGCGTTCGGCAGCGGGCGGCCGCCGGTGTAGCGCAGGAACGAGGACGACGACTGCGTGACGTATTCGCCGTCGTACCACAAGATCGCGCTTGAGCCGCCGTCCATGTTTAACGCATTCCGGCAGCCGTAGGCCAGCAGGATATCCGAGCACGTGTTGACGCTCGTGCCGCGGATGCCCTCGTCCGGGTAGCGGCCCTCGATGACGAGCATATAGATGCCCTGCGTGCTCGTGCCAAAGCACGCGCGCGGCTGCTCACCCGTCCAGAAGGAATCCTCGATCTTTTCGCCGTCCCGGATCAGGACGGGCGTGAACTCGACTGCGTTGTACGTCCCCTCCCCGACCGGGTCGGACGCGGGCACGATGCGGCAGTCGAGGCCGTTTTCGCTCAGCTCGACGCGCTGGTAGACGTCGCCGCCGAAGTGATAGCCGTGTTCTTCACCCTGCGCCATGCACCAGCCTGCAAGCTGGCCGCCGTTGCCCTTGCCGTTGGGGTCCTGGAAGCCGTTGGCGTTCATGGCGAGGATGCCGCCGTGGTCGGACGCGATCTTGCCCGCCAATTCCCCTTCCGTGCCATAGGTCGAGGCCATTTCCAGCCGCAGAAGCTCCGGGTACCGGCAGATGGCCAGCACGCCGCGATAGCCGTCGCCGGTGATGCGCACGAGCACAATGCCGTATTCCGCATCGACGGCCAGCACCTGATCGCCCTGCTGCGTCTCGATGCTCGTGCCCGCGTCGTCAAAGCCCGCTTCGTTGATGCGGATATGCTCCCAGCCGCTGTCCAGCGTCTCCGGGTGCTCGTCCAGATAGCGCTGGAACGACGCGTAATTCAGCATCGGGAACGCCATCTGGAAGTCTGCCTCCGGGTCATCCTCGACGGGCTGGGGCGCTTCTGCATCAGCCGGCGGTTCCTCCGGCTGTATCGGCTCCGGTTCTGTCTGTACGGGTTCCGGTACAGGTTCCGGCTCCGGCTGCACGGGCGCGCCGGTAAACGTGCAGGCCGTCAGAACAAGACTTAAGACCAGCACAAAAACGAGGGTATACGCCGCCATTTTCGGCTTTTTCGCGATAAGCGTGATGCGCTCTTTGAGGCTCTTTCGGCCCAGCTGCATCGTCGTCGCGCAGGACAGCAGCTGGCCCCGCGCCCGCTTCGGCGCGACAAGGCTGAGCAGCGCGCGGCCATAGCTTGCCCGGCTGCCGGGGTCGAGGTTTTTTAACACCCGCTCGTCGCAGGCCAGCTCGCAGTCGCGCTGGGAAAGCGCCGCGGCAAGCCACACGAAGGGGTCGAACCAGTACAGGCACTGGCAGATGAGGCGCAGGAGGCTCCAGAGCTGATCCCGTGCGTGATAATGCGCCAGCTCGTGACGAAGGACGAATTGGCGTGTCTCCGGGTTCTGCGCCGCTTCGGACGTGAGATAAATTTCAGGCCTGAACAGCCCCGCGAGGCACGGCGACGGCAGCCCGGACGCCACCCAGACCGGAACCGGGCTTTCCGGGCAAGCAAACGGCCGCCGGATCCTTTTCAGTCTCCGGAGAAACAGCAGATTCTGCGCCAGAACGGCCAGCGCCATCGCTGCCGCGCCAGTCAGCCAGACGAGTTTCAAAATCGTGCTGCCCGTCAGCTGCATCTGCGCCTCTGTGGGCGCAGTCTCCGTCTCAGAGGCAGTCTGCACCGGGGATTGCGTATTGTCCGTCTGCGGGGCACGGCGATTTTCCGGAGCAGTCAGCCGCTGCACGGCGGCGGGCACGTCCGGGACGGCGTTCATCACGCTGACCGGGCTTCTGACCAGCGAGACCGGCAGCAAAAGCCGCAGCGCGGCGAGCAGCCAGAGCGTGTATTGCAAGGCGCGGATTGAGTTTCCCGCGCAGGAAAAATCGAAGCGCGGTCAGCGCAAGGATCAGAACGGTCGATGAAATGAGAATTTCCAGCATGGTTCCCCTCCCCTATTCCTCGCGGCCCGCAGCCCTGTCCAGAATGGCGTAAAGCTCGTCCAGCTCGTCCTTTCCGATTTTTCCGTGGTCGGCAAAATTGCTGACCAGCAGGCCGAGCTTCCCGCCGAACGCGCGGGAAAGCAGCTGCTCGGTTTCCTCGAGCCCGGCTTCCTCGCGGGTGACGTTCGGGTAATAGCGCCGGGGCTTGCCCTCGTAGCGCAGAAGGCCCTTTTCCGTCATGCGGGCGGCCATGGTCTTACTCGTGCTGGCCGACCATCCGGCGCGGAGCTTCAAATCCTCCACCAGCTGCATGAGCGTCTGCGGCTGCCGCTCCCACAGGCTTTGCAGCACGGTCCATTCGCTTTGGCATAATTGCACAGGATATTCCTCCTTGGTTTACTTTTGTAGACCCATCATAGCATATAGGGCTACATTTGTCAACCTTTTTCTCGAAACTGTTTCCCAAACAGCCGCCCCTGTGGAAACAGGAGCGGCTGCTTAAGGGTAGAACACGCCAGATTTATGCAGAGGCCGACAGGAACTGGAACGGATACCGCGCTTCGCCGGTCAGGCGGACGGTCACGGTCAGCTCCGTCATGCTGTTTCCGGTGGGAATGACGCCGTCGGCGAACGCGCGGTACACGGCCCGACGGAATTCCTGCGGCTGAAGCTCCTCCGCGCCCGCGTGGTCGTAGACCGCGCGCACGTCCGCAGACGCGTCCGCGTACTCCGTGAGCTCCGGCACGTCGAGACAGCGGAACACCAGCTGGAAGCTTCCGTCTGCCATGCAGGAGATGCGTTTCAGATAACAGTACCGCGCGCCGTGGTTGTCGTTGATGGTGCGGGTATAGGTTCCATCCTGATAGGTGAGATAGTGTGAGCTGCGGTCCTCCCAGCCGTACCGGCCCAGCGGGAAATAGCGGACGAGCGTATGGTCGAAATCCGTCTCACTGATCGTCAGCGGCCAGTTGTTTTCGCGCGCCCAGCGCTCGTAGACGAACAGGGAAAGTCCGTCCCACGCGTCTTCGGTCAGCGGCAGCGCTGTCCAATTGCCGCTCGGCAGACTGCCCAGCAGATTGCGGTTCTGGCTGTCATACGTCCAGAACAGCTGCGCCAGATCGTCCGTCGTTTCGCCGGTATGCAGCTGCAGGGCCGCCCGCAGATCGTCCTCCGAAAGCGGCATGAACCGTGCCGAATGGAACAGCACACCGGTGCTGTAAAATTCGAGCATATAGACCTTACGCGCATAGCGAATCTCACCGCCGCTGTTGTCAAAGAACGGGTTGGCGTTATAAAAATCCGCCGTGACCTGCACGGTGCTGCCCTCCAGCACCTGCACATCCGCAATGCGCAGATCCGGGCCGCCGCCGAAGCCGGATACGTTCTCGATGACCGCCGTGCCTTCCGATGCGTCGTAGTTTCTGCACTGCGTAATGTCAAACGTGAAGCTGCCGGTGCGGAAATAATGTGAGAGGATGCCGTTGATAAAGTCCTGCGTGAAGTGATACTTCCCGTCAGCCTGCTTGTAATTATCGCGCGTGGAATCGACCGACCAGTACAGAAACAGCATAAACAGCTTCTCTGACGACAAGTCTGCGGGCGAATCGAACGTAAATCCGTTATTGACAAGCGCGATCTCCGGGCCGATCAGAATGCTTAGCAGGTTCTCATCCGTCAGACGGCTCGGGTCGATCGTCATGCGCTGCTGCACCCATTCCTCCGTGACCGGCAGCCGCATGGACTCCTCCGGCGCCATCCAGCTGACGGCGGCGATCACACCGTTTTCAATGTAGAACGTCATGAGCGTCTCGTCGCTCACGACAAGCGTTGTTGCAGCGCCGTCCGTGTACTCGATGTAGCTGTATTTGCCCATGTAGGTGATCTCGCCGCCGAGCCTCAGCCGCGTGGTATGTTCGTCAATTTGCTCCAGCACCGGCTCGGCATCGCGTGGGAAGAGGTTCGCCGCCGCAAAGTAATTCCAACTGTAGCGGATGCCGCACACCTCGGTTCCGCTTTCCAGGCGCAAATACGCGGCATTCAGGTGATGAAGCTCCCCATCCTCGCCGACCCAGCCCGCGGCCTGTGAGCCGTCCGGATGGTGAATTGTGCCGTCTTCATCTATCCAGCCCGCAATCTGTGAGGCGTCCGGGAACTGCACAACGTCATAGTATTCCGTCCCGATGTCCATCCAGTGATAAATACGCGTGGGCTTACCGAAGACGGGCGTGAGTTCGTCCAGCGTCAGATCATAGATCGACGTGCCGTTCACGGTAAATTCGGGCCACTGCTCCACCGGTTCGCGCGCGGCGAACCATGCCGCGTCCGCGGCGGGGTCCGTTTCGGCCTCAATGCGCGGCAGAATGAATTCCTGATACCACGCCTCCCAGTCGACCGCGCCCTCCACCGGCGCAAGGCCGTTGCGGACAACAAAATCCTTTAAGATATCCAAGCCGTCGGCTGCGTGCTGGTAATACGAGCTGACCGCCGCTGTGTCCGAACTGTCATACTGCCGTACCGCCTTGTCCGACGGGCTCAGGCAGAAGAAATAATATGCCGTGCTGCCGCGTGTGCCGAGCAGATGCGTGTTCAGCGCCATAAGATTTTCCTCGACCCATCGGTCTGCGCCGTCCTTGACCAGCTCCGCCGGGTCTTCAAACTGGAACGCGCGGATCGCCCAGACGAGGCCGAGGCGGTCTTCTGATGCCTGACTTTTGTCGTAGAAGGAGAACAGCACATCGTCCAGGTCATGCTCGCCGGTCTCCGGCGCTTCGATCATAAACGAATCGTCCGCAGTGATTTCGTTTTCGTATCGTGCCGGGACACTGAGCGTGACCGTATCCTGTGTGGTGGTGAATTCCACTGCCACTTCCGGCTCCTCGCGTGTATCTGCCGTTGCTTCCGGCTCATCAGGCGTGTCCTCGGTTTTTTCCGATGTTTGCGGCGTCTGCTGTGCAGGCGCGGCATCCTTCGCGCCGGTCATCGTGCAGCCGACTGCCGCGGCGCAGAGCAGAAGCACGAGAATCAGAACGGGAATTGCGGTTTTCGGGTGCTTTGTGATAGAAATGATGCGCGTTTTGAGCTGCCCGCCGCGCCCAGACATTGTCGTTGCCGCGCTGAGGGGATCGACCCGCTCGCGGCACGTCATGCGGATGAGCGAGCGGCCATAATCCACACGTGCGTCCTCGCCGAGACGGCGGACGGTATCCTCGTCGCAGAAGAGCTCCGCGTCGGTGCGGGAAAGCGCCGCCGCCCACCACACCAGCGGGTTGAACCAGTGCAGCGCGAGGCACACGCCGCGCAGAACGGCCCAGATGTGGTCGCGGTGGAGATAATGCGTATACTCATGCTCCGCGCAGTGGTGCAGCAGCTGTTCGTCCTGCGCGCAGTCCATTGTCACGTAAATCGCGGGCGGAAAAAGCCCGAACAGGCATGGCGACAGCGCGGTCCGCGTCAGCCGGACAGCCGGACGGCCCTCCTTCGGCGCAATCGCGCGCAAAACGCCCGCCCGCAGCTGCCGACCGTACCGGAGATTGCAGAACAGGAACCACAGCCCCAGCAAAGCCGCGCCGAAGGCCCATACAAGCATGAATATCTTCCGCACGGAAACGGCGGGCTTCTGCGCAGATTTTTCCGGTTCTGTGCTGCCCGTTTCCGCCTGCGCAGGCATGGGCGACGGGCGCTGCACCGGCTGTGCGGGCGTCTGTACAGGCGCTGCGGGCGCAGACGGTTCCGGTGCGCTGGCCGATTGCGCGGGCGGCACAGCGGCAGGTTTCGCCTGTATGACAGCGGCCGGCTCAGCCTCCGGCAGGAGATTTGCCACGCTGACGGCGGTTTTCCCGACGGAAAGCGGCAGCAGCAGCCGCACGAGCAGCACCAGCCAGAGCGCGTACTGCAATCTTGCGCTGATTTTCCCGCGCAGCAGATAGTGTGCTCCGATGAGCAGCGCCGCCAACACGGCGGACGAAACAAACCATTCAGTCATGGTGCTTTTTCTCCTCCATCTCCTGCAGCAGTGCGTGCAGCTCGTCGATCTCGCGCTGTGGGAGCGCCTCGCGCTTCGTCATCTCGCTGACGAGCATACTCAGGCTCCCCTTATACACGCGGCCAAGCAGATCACGCGTCTGCTGCGCGGCTGCATCCTCGCGGCGGACGGCGGGATAAAAGACGTTTTTGCGTCCCTGCGCGTCACAGCGCACCGCCCCCTTCTCCATCAGCCGCCGCAGAAGCGTCAGCGTTGTCGAGCGGTTCCAGCCGGTCTGCGCCGCCATCGCCTCCGTCAGCTCACGCCCGGTCTGCGGCGCGTGGTCCCAGAGCTTCTCCATAAGCTGCCATTCCGCTTGTGTCAGATCGATTCTGTTCACCGTGTCGCCCTCCTGTTGTTTACGTCTGTAATCATAACATAGCACATTTGATTACGGTTGTCAACAGAAAGAACCGGGCGGCATATCCGCTGCCGCCCGGCTGTATCATCCTGCTTCCGCGATAAACAGCGCCGCACGCCTGTCCATGACCTGCGCCGCCTCCTGCGCGGTTTTCCGGCCCTTGAAAAAGGCGTCCGCCTCGTCAAGGATGATCTTCAGAATCTCCTGATTGCCGCAGGAACGGCAGTCGGCGTGCTCCAGCACGTTCATCAGATCGTCGGCTGCAGCTTCGTCGAAGAGGAAGGCAAGATCGCCCGCTTCTCCAATCTCGACGCGGCCCTCGGCTCGGATGGCCGTCTGCTGCTCGGCCTTCTGCGCTTCGATCTCCTTCTGCATCAGCTCGCGCAGCGCAGCGCGGTTGACGGGGAACGCGTCTGCAATGGTCAGCTGGAAGTCTTCCTGCAGCATATTCCGCAGCGCCTCCTCCGCCGCTTCCCGCATGGCGGAGCCGACGCAGACGCCAAGCTGCAGAACCGGCTGATATGCCGTCCCGCCGTCCGAGTCGAGGGCAAGCACACGGAACGCGCCGCCGGTCTGCTGGTACCAGGAAATCTGCATGGACCGGTACATTGCGGCGGAGCGCATCGGCTGCTGCATGATGCTGTCCGGGGCAGGCGCCGCGGAAGAAATGGCCGCGCAGGCCGTCAGAATATTCAAAAATTTCTCGCTCTCGAAGGAGGCGGTCTGTGTATCATAGTCCAGATACTGCTCCGCCGCATGGCGGCAGTAGACACTGAGCAGATCTTCGCCGCCCCAGAAAAAGCTGACGTCCGGGACCGCGCCGCACAGCACGTCCTCGACCGACGTTTCCAGCGACGTGCCGAGCTTCTCCGCCGGGCCGAACAGTGGGTCGATCGCAAAGGCTCCGACGATGGAATAAAGCTTCCCGTCCACATAGCATGGCTTCAGAATGCCGGACAGGAGCTCCGCGTCCGGCATCCCGTCCAGCGGCAGCAGAATGCCGTTTTTTGCGTAGCCCGCGTACTGCGCGCCGCTCAGATCGCTGCAATCGAGCAGGTCTGGCACGTTTCCGGCCAGCAGCTCTGTCGTCATGCGCGTCACGGCGTCTGCGCGGCTTTCCGCGCCGTCGGCGTAGTTGAGGATTTCGATCCTGACCGGTGCGCCGGAGAAATTATAGCTCTGGATCATACTGCGGAGCACGCTCTTTTCCGAGTCAAAGTCGATCATACCGAGCGTCAGCGTCTGCTCCGGTGTCTGTGCAGCGGGTTCGGTGTTGGCTTGTGTGTCAATTGTCTCCGCAGTGGGCAGCTGCTCCGGCTGCGTCTGCTTCCGGCAGCCGGTCAGGAGCAGGCCGAGCAGCAGCATGAGAATCAGACAGCGTTTCATTCTGCATGCCTCCTTATTTTTCTTCCAGTATACCACAGCTTTTTCCTGAAATCTCTTAAATTTTCCTAAATAATTACTGGATCCGGTATCCGGACAGGGCGAGTTCGAGGATCGTGGGCCAGAAGATGGGCTCCGGGGCGGTAAAATAGCGGGCGTTTGGGATATCGTGAAAGGAGATGACGCGGCGCTCGTCGTCCAGCCAGGCTTCAGAGCGTCTTTCTGGTTCGTACTCCATGCGGGTTCGCTGCCTCCTTGAAGGACTTATAAATGTCGTATTAAATAATACGACATTTATGATTAAAATGCAACGATTTTTTAAAGTATAATAAACGAAAAGTCGTAGGTGGTGACGCATGTGACAGACGTTCTGGGGCTGATCCGAAAAAACCGGGAAGCCAGAGGCTGGACGGAGTATCAGCTTGCCGAGCGCTCCGGTCTGCCGCAGTCTACCATTTCGTCCTGGTACCAGAAGGGCATGACGCCCTCGTTTTCCTCGCTGGAAAAGATCTGCGATGCATTCGGGCTGACGCTCTCGCAGTTTTTTGCCGACGGCGAGACGCTGCTTGCCCTGACGCCCGGACAGCGCGGCATGCTGGAAAAATGGCTGCGCCTGTCCCCCGCGCAGCAGCGCGCGCTCGTCTCGGTGATGGATTCGATGCTCGAGGAATAGTAAAAGAGGCCGCTGCGTCGCGCAGCGGCCTCTTATCGTTTACAGCGTAAATTCAAAGCGCATGGCAAGCGCCTTGAACAGCTCGTGCATGACGCGCTCGGAGACGGCGCGGATGTCCATGCCGCCGATGAAGTCCACGGCCTTTTTGATCTCGTCCTCCGGGACGTGGTACGTCCGCAGGCTCATGGTGAGGAACGTACGAAGCTTCTTTTCCAGCGTCAGCTCCCCGTCGCACGGGTGCGCCATAAAGCCCCGCATGATCCCGGCAGAGCCGATCTCCATAAAATAGAAGTCCTGCTCGGTCAGCTCCGGCTGATAGGGGCTAAAGATCTGGTAAAGCTCCTTTGCTGTCTCGCGGAAGATATAGTCCGACGCTTCCTTCTGCGTGTACGCCTCAATATAGATCTCGCGCAGATTTTCGTTCAGCTCCGTCAGCGTCATCTGAATGGCCGTCTCCACGGCGTAGACATAGATCGGCGGCAGCTGTGTGCCCGCCGTGCTGCGGGCCATGGCGAACTGATTGGAGAGCATGAACTGCGCCAGCTCAGTCAGTACGCCGTCCTTGGCGCGGAAAATATTCTGAAAAATACTGTTGGAAACCGACGCCTGCTGCACGATCTGGGCGACGGTGGTTTTTTTATAGCCCTGCTCAAGAAACAGCTTGACGCAGACCGTCAGGATCCGTTTCTTGGACGGCCGGCTGGCATTTGTGCTTGCGATGAGGATCGCTTCCCTTCTGTCTGGCATTTGTCCGCACACATTGTAGCAAAGCCCCGCCGGAAACGCAAGAGGCGTGCGGTCTGACTATGCGCAAATTGCAGGATCCCGCAGCCTCAGACTACAGTATCGTACTCCCCCGCTCCGCCGCCGGCGAAGTAGCGGTGCAGATCGAATGGGGAGAACACGCCCCGGTCGGTGACGATGCCGGAGATGAGGTGCGGCGGGGTCATGTCGAAGGCGGGATAATAGCCCTTCACGCCCTGCGCCGCCGTGCGCACACCCATGGCCTGCAGGGTAAATTCCGGGTCGCGCATCTCGATTTTGACGGTGTCCTTTGTCTCGTGGCCGATATCCGGCGCGCCGGTAACGAAGGTTGGAATGCCGAAGTGATTGGCGCAGATGGCGATCTGGAGCGTCCCGACCTTGTTGACGACATAGCCGTCGAGGCAGATCGCGTCCGCCGCGCAGGTAAAGAGGTCCACGTGCTCGCGCTCCATGACGAATGCGGGCATATTGTCGGTGATGACGGTCACGTCGAAGCCCATATCATGGCAGACCGTGGCCGTGAGGCGCGCTCCCTGAAAATAAGGCCGCGTCTCCGGGCAGAACAGGCGGAAGGTCTTCCCGGCCTGCCTCGCCTCCTTCAGCATCATGCCGACGATCGTTTCACCGAAGCACTGCGTCATGACCGTGCCGCCGTCTGGGATGAGCGGCACGAGATACCTTGCGATCTCATTTACCTTGCTGTAGCGGCGGTTGTTGGCGTTTACGGCGTGCTCCCGGATGGCAAGATCGACGGGCCGCGCTTCGCGCAGCGCCAGCTTCGCCGCCTCCAGACAGCCGTCACAGACCAGCTTCATCCGCTTGTACGTGGTCGGACGCGCGTTCGAAATAGTTTCGTCCGCCGCCTGCAAAAAGCGCAGCTGCTCCTCTGCCGGTTTTTCCCGGCACTCATACGCGGCCAGCGCCATGCCCATGGCCGCCGCCGTATACGGCCCCGCGCTCTGCGTGACCATGTCGCGGATGGCCTGCATGACCTCCACGTGCGTTTTGCAGCGGACAAACTCGATTTTCGCCGGATAGATCCGGCGGTCGAGAATCCGCACCTCGCCCGCATCGTACCACGCAACGTTTTCATATTGCATCATGAAGGCCAGCCCTTCATCGGCCCGGAACTGTGTCATACATCCATCTCCTCCAGAATTTTTTCAAGATAGCGGCTGAACCGCTCCGCGACCGCCGCGCCCGTCTCGTTGACCTCCTCGCCGGAGACGGCCTCGCCCGTGATGCCGGCGGCCATGTTGGTGATCACGGAAATGCCCAGCAGCGGCAGACCACAGTGCGCCGCCGTCAGGGCCTCCGTTACAGTCGACATCCCCACGGCGTCGCCGCCGAGCAGGCGGATGGCGCGAATTTCGGCAGGCGTTTCAAACTGCGGGCCGGGCATGAAGAAATACACGCCCTCGTGCACGGAAAAGCCGAGCTTTGCCGCGCAGGACTTCGCCAGCTCGCGCAGCTCCGGCGTGTACATCCGCGTAACGTCAAAGAAGCGCGGGCCGAATTCGTCCACGTTCCGGCCCCGCATGGGGCTGGAGCCGTTGAGCTTGATGTGGTCGGCGATCAGCATGAAATCGCCGCGATGATAGGCAAGATTCACGCCGCCCGCCGCGTTCGTCACGATCAGCGCACGGACGCCGAGCAGCTTCAAAAGCCGCACCGGCTGCGTCAGCTGCTCGAAGTCGTAGCCCTCGTAGCTGTGAAAGCGTCCCGCGAGGCACACGAGCTTCTTTCCGGCCAGCTCGCCGAACATCAGCTTTCCGGCGTGGCCGGGGGCCGTGGAAACGGGGAAATTCGGGACCTCGTGATAGTCGATCTCGACGGTATTCTGAAGTCTTTCCGCAAACGGCCCAAGCGATGAGCCGAGGATCACCGCGATCTGCGGCGCAAACGGCATTCTTGTCCGGACATAGTCCGCGCCTGCTTCATAAAATTCATACGGTTCATTCATTGCACTGTCCGCCTTTCTTTTTTCTTTATCATACCGCGCGGAGGTGCGTTCCGTCAACCAAAACCGCAGCGGCGGCGCAATCGGCAGGGGTGGGTGCTGTCGAATGCGGTTGACTTTATGCGCGGCGTGTGATATAATTGTATCAATACGGTTCATACAGTTGGGGAGGAAAACTTCCGTGATCGCGATCAATTACCGGGATCCGAGGCCCATTTATGAGCAGATCCAGGCCGAGCTGCGCAGACTGATGCTGACGGGAGCGCTGCCGCCCGGCAGCCGGCTTCCGTCTGTGCGGGAGCTGGCCGGACAGCTGGCCATCAATCCCAACACCATCCAGCGCGCCTACCGGGAGCTGGAATCGGAAGGGTACATTCTTTCCGTCGCCGGGAAGGGCTCGTTCGTCGCGCAGGTCGACCGGCTTGCCGAGCAGCAGAAAAAGGAGGCCCTCAACGCATTCCGGGCAGCGGCGCAGCGGCTGCGCGCGCTCGGACTGAGCGCAGAGGCGCTCGCGTCACTTCTGACGCAGGAGGAACCGACAGATGATTGAACTTTCACACGTGACAAAAACCTTCGGCGGCGCAACGCGCGCGCTGGACGATCTGACGCTCACCGTGCCGCAGGGCGTGGTCTACGGGCTTGTCGGCTCAAACGGCGCGGGAAAGACCACCGTCATTCGCCATATTACAGGCATTTTCCGTCAGGATTCCGGCAGCGTGACCATCGGCGGTCTGCCAGTCTATGAAAACCCGGCCGTCAAGAGCCGCATCGGCTATATCCCGGACGATCTCGGCGTATTCGGCGGCGGGACGCTCCGGGAGCTGGCGGCTTTTTACCGCACGATGTACCCGCGCTTTGACGCAAAGCGCTACGCGGCGCTGCGCGACGTGTTCCGGCTGGACGAGGCAACGCCGCTGCGCCGGTTCTCCAAGGGGATGCAGAAGCACGCGGCCTTCTGGCTGACGCTGAGCCTGCGGCCGGACTATCTCGTGCTCGACGAGCCGGTCGACGGGCTTGACCCCGTCATGCGGCGGCAGATCTGGAGTCTGGTCGTCGAGGATGTGGCGGGCTACGGCACGACGGTGCTGGTATCGTCGCACAATCTGCGCGAGCTGGAGGACATCTGCGACCATGTCGGCATCATGCACATGGGCCATATGCTTCTGGAGCGGTCGCTGTCCGACTTGCAGGACAATTTCGTCAAGGTGCAGCTTGTCACGGAGAACCCGCTGCCGCAATCGCTCCAAATCCTGCATGAAAGCACGCTCGGCCGGGTGCAGACGCTGATCCTGCGCGGCGATCCGCAGACCGTCGCGGACGAACTGGCGGCCAGCGCGCCGATGCTCTGCGATCTGCTGCCGCTGAGTCTGGAGGAGATCTTCATCTACGAGTTGGGAGGGACCGGCTATGACGTCAAAAATCTCGTGCTTTGACCACGCAGTCTTCCGGCGGGCACTGAAAATGACCGCGCCGGTCTGGATTCTATACACGCTCTACGAGCTGCTTCTGCCGCTGCGGCTGTTTTCCTTCTGCCGGGGCCTTTCGTCCGGTGCGGATAATTATATCGTGCAGATTGAAAAAACGCTCCTGAGCTATGCGCGCTTCAACGCCTCCATCGTTCCGTTCCTGCTCGGCGGGCTTCTGGCATGGGTGCTGTTTTCCTGGCTGTTCCGGGCGGGCACGGCCTATTTCTACGCTGCGCTGCCCGTGCGGCGCGAGACGCTGTTTCTGACGAATTATCTGACGGGCGTGCTGCTGTGCGCTGCGCCCGCGCTCTTGTCGTCGCTGCTTTTATGGGCGGTGGGCGCAGGCTTCGGCGCGGCGGCGTTCGTGCCCGCGATGCAGGTCTTTGCCGCGGCGATGCTGGGCTTTTTGCTGTTTTTCTCGTTTGCGGTGCTGGTCTGCTGCGTTGTGGGGCAGATGGCTGCGATGCCCATCGTCTATGTGATCCTGAATTTTACGTTCTTTGTTCTGGAAGCCATCGTGCGGCACCTGCTTTTTACGTTCGTCTACGGTATGCCCTACAGCCAGAGCAGCACCATGCAGTCGTTTGCGCTGCACGCCACGCCGGTGCTGGGGCTGCTGCAGGGCGGCTTCCGCGTTGCGACGGACTGGGCCGAGCGCGACGGTATGTACTATATGGAATTGAACCCGCAGCTGGAGGGCTGGGGCTATCTCGGCGCGCTGGCCGCGCTGGGGCTGGTGTTCGCGCTGTGCGCGTTCCTGCTTTTAAAGCACCGTGAAATGGAACGCAGCGGCGACGTGATCGCGGTCGGCTGGCTGCGCCCGGTCGCGCTGTATGTATTCACGATCGGCTGCGCGCTGGTGCTCGGCGCACTGATGGCAGAGCTGTTTTCCAGCCAAACGGCGGATAACTTCTGGTATGTGCTGCTGTTTCTGTTTGTGGGTGCGTTCGTGGGCTATTTCGTGGGAAAAATGCTTCTGCAGAAGACGATCCACGTGTTCCGGTCTGGCTGGCTGGGGCTTGGCATCTGCTGTCTTGCGCTGCTGCTCGCCTTCGGCGCGGCGGAGTTTGACCTGTTCGGCTACTCGCGGTATTTGCCGGAGCGCGGCGCGGTGCAGGCTGCCGGGCTGACGCATTACCAGTCGAGCGGTCTGTATACCACGCAGGACGATGCGTTTGTGCAGGATGTTCTTGCCCTGCACACGGCGGCCATTGCGGAAAAAGGCGCGCAGGAGCACCGCAGACACGCATATCAGCTCGGCGCCGATTACACGGAGCAGTTTTATATCACCTGCCGTATGGCAGACGGCACGCTCACCGAGCGCTATTACAGCATCGTCTACAACGACGCCGAGTTGAAAGACCCGGACAGCCTCATTTCGCGCTTTTCCGCGCTCTATAACAGTCCCATCTGCGTCCGCATCCGCGCGGGCTTCGACACGCCGCGCACGGAGAAAAGCGTGCTCTCGTGCTACGTCTCCTCCTACGACACCGGCGCAAGCCTCGATTTGACCGGCAGCGACGCGTGGCGGGTCTACGAGGCCTGTCTGGACGATATCAACGCGGGACTCCTCGGCGCGGCGGACGTGAGCGGCAGCACAAAGCAGAGCGATGGCAGCAATTATACGCCCCTGTCCCTGATCTTCACCGTCAGCACGGACGTTCCCGGTCAGACGGACAGCTTGTATGTCGATTCCATCCCCCTGTCCGCCGCTGAGACGGTCAGCGCCTTGCAGGCGCTCGGCGCAGACCCATACTGGCGCGCCGCCGGATAATGCAGAAACGTAAAAACGCCAATGCCCGATGCGGCATTGGCGTTTTCTGTTATGGCTGATCCATGTCGGAAATGAGAATATTGTCCGTCCCGTGGGCCTCGAATTCCGCAATGTAGTCGTCCATGCGGGAGACAAGCTCCTCGTAATTGTCGTTGGATACCGGCTGATACTCCATATCGCGCCGCGCAAGCTCCTCGGCCAGAATTTCATAGAACACCGTGTCCTCATAGTCCATGATGGCCTCGTGGATGCCGCCGTCGGAAAAGGCGCGGGACGGCACATCCGTCCCCTCGTACCGTTCGACGAGCGTATCCATGCCCTGCTCCCGGCACAGCGCGAAGAGCTTGGATTCCAAATCGTCGTAATCCGCAAAGCGGTCGTCCCCGCGGGTCGAGTTGAGAATCCAGTTTCCGATGTAAACCATATCCAGAAGACGGCGGAACTCTTTTTTCGATAGATCGATCTGCATACCAAAAGCCTCCTCTGCGATGTTACTCTATTATATACACTTTGGTCTTCATTTTCCACTGTAAAAATATGTAGCAGCCGAAAATCATTGCAACTCAAGAACTTTTTATTTCAAATGTATGATATGCACGAAGTTCTGATAATCTGAAGCAAAACGCGGCTGCTGTCGTCCTTCATCTGTCTGCTCCGCTTCGCTCCGCAGCCAGTTTCCCGAGGGGAAGCCTTGGGCGCTCCCGCGCCGCAAAGCAGGAAGGACGCGCCCTGCGGCGCGTCCCTTGGCGGTTATAAGGTTCTTGTGCAGACCTCGCGGACTTTGGATTGGAGGGCCTTGAGATCTGAAAAGGTGTCCGGGCGCTTGGTTTCGTCGCGCAGGAGGGCGGAGGGGTGATAGAGTGCGGTGAAGAGGATGCCGCCCTTTTCGGTGAACTGTCCGTGTTCGCAGGAGATCTTGAAATCCGGACGGATGAGGCGCATGGCCGCGATGCGGCCAAGGCAGACGATGATCTTCGGCTGGATGAGCTTTGTCTGCGCACGCAGAAAGCCGATGCACGCATCCTGCTCGGTCTGCATCGGGTCGCGGTTTCTGGGCGGACGGCACTTGACGATGTTCGTGATATAGCAGTTTTCCCGGCCCAGATCGATGATCGAGAGCATTTCGTCGAGAAATTTCCCCGCCGCGCCGACAAACGGCTCGCCCTGCAGGTCTTCGTTTTCGCCCGGCCCCTCGCCGACGAACATGACCTCCGCGTCCTGCGGGCCGACGCCGAAGACGACGTTGTGCCGCGTCTGCGACAGCGGGCAGCTGGTGCAGGACAGGCAGGCGGTCTGAAGCGATTCCCAGTTCAGCATATGAAGCGCCCTCCTTTACCGTTGTTCCAGCTCATCGACCGGCAGGTCGTAGCCCTCGCGGAAGCGGCGGCGCTGCTTCTCCAATGCGCGGCGGCGCTGCTCCATGCGCTTGCGGCGGTAGCGGCGCTTGCGCAGCTGGTACAGCACGATCAGCACCAGAATCACGCCGATGGCGGCAAAGATCGCGATCACGACCCACTTCCACCAGTTTTTCTGGATATATGCCTCCGTCCCGGCTGCGGCGGACGAAAATTCCGAGCGCGCCACATCGGTGATGGCAAGCAGCTTCGTCTGTCCAAGGATCTCCCCGGCATAGCTGACCGTGACCGAGCCGAGCACATCGCCCTCGCGGACGGGCGCGTCGACGCTTTCGCTGTTGAGCTGGATATCCGTGACCATCTTATCAGGGTCATAGTCGTTCGGAAGCAGAACCTTGATCTCGTCCTCCGGCGCAACGGCGACCGCCTCGGCGCCGGCGGAGTTGTTGATCTTCACCTGGTCGACCGGGTACAGAGGCGACATGATCGGCAGGTATGAGTAATTGTCAAAGCCATAGTCGAACAGCCGTGCGCACTCCGTAAAGTTCTCCATGAGCAGATCGCCGCTGTCAAGCACCGTCGTGGCTGCGCCGCAGACGATGCCCAGAAGATCAAGACCGTCGCCCGTCGCCTCGGAAATGACGCAGCGGCCTGCCTGACTGGTATAGCCGGTCTTGATGCCGTGCGCGCGCGGATAATAGAGCGTATTGGACAGGGAGCGGTAGATCAGCATATTGGTCGTCTTGAGCTTGGGGATGTTCTGCCGCATATTGTCGTCAGGCAGCTGATATTCATAGGTATCGACGATCTGGCGGAAGTTCTCGCTCTTGAGCGCGGCCTGCGTGATGATGGACAGATCGCGCGCAGTGGTGTAGTGGCTCTCGTCGTGCAGACCGTGGGGATTGCTGAAATGCGTGTTGAGACAGCCAAGCTCATAGGCACGCTGGTTCATCATGCGGACAAAATCCGCCACGGAGCCGGCAATATGCTCGGCAATGACGTTGCAGGCGTCGTTGCCGGAGACGACCATCATGCAGTACAGCAGATTTTCCAGCGTCATCTGCTCGCCGACCTGCAGCCCCGCGACGCTCGAATCGGCGTCCAGATCGTCGAGCGCGGAGGCCGAAACGGTCACAACATCGGACAGATTGCCGTTTTCCAGCGCCAGCAGGCAGGTCATGATCTTGGTCAGGCTGGCAGGATACACGCGCTCGTCCGCGTCCTGCTCATAGACGGCGCGGCCCGTGTTGAGGTCGATGAGAAGCGCGGCCTTGGCCGCGACGGAGAAGCTTGTCCGCGAGGAAAGCAGCCGATCCTCCGGGACGCTGTCGTCCTCTGCGGGAGCGTCCGCGCTGTCGGTCTGCGTCTGCTCCGGGTCTGCCGCCGTCTCGGCATCCACCGCAAGAAGCGGCAGCGTCAGGGAGGACAGCAGCAGGAGCAGGGAAAGCAGCAGGGAAAGAGCCTTTGTTTTTTTCATTTTTATCTCCATTTTATTCTGTTCGGATTGTACAGAAGCAAAAAAATATGGTATACTGTTTTACACATTATATAACAGGATGGCCCGGTATGTCAAATGGAGGCAGCTGTATGCGGAAAAAGCGTGTTGATCCGGCGCTGGTTCTATGGAGCGCGGCGATCGTTCTGTTCGCCGGCGCGTTCTTTCTCGGCCGCGCGACACTGCGCGGGCCGCTTCTCGAAACGCAGCGCACCGCGCCCGGCAGCACGGCGCAGGATGAATGGCGCAGCCGGGTCGAGGAAAAGGCGGCCACCGCCGCCGAAAAAAGCGCCCGCGTCTGCCTGAACACAGCGGCAAAGGAAGAGCTTCTGGCCCTTCCGGGCGTGGGCGAAAAGACGGCGGAGCGCATTCTCGCGTACCGGGACACGTATGGGAAATTTGTCACAGTCGAACAGCTGCTGGACGTCGAGGGTATTGGAGAGGGACTGCTGGAACAGCTGCGGCCATACGTCTATGTGGAGGAAAGCGAATGAAAATTCTGGTTGTAGATGATGAAAAGCTGCTCGTCAAGGGCATTAAATTCAATCTGGAAAACGACGGCTACGAGGTCGTGACCGGCTGCGACGGCATGGAGGCCGTGGAGCTGGCGGCGAGCGAAACGCCGGATCTGATCGTGCTCGATCTGATGATGCCCCGGCTCGACGGGCTGGAAGCCTGCACAAAAATCCGGGAGTTTTCGCAGGTCCCCATCATCATGCTGACCGCCAAGTCCGAGGATATGGACAAGCTGCTGGGCTTTGAGCACGGCGCGGACGACTATCTCACAAAGCCGTTCAACATTCTCGAACTCAAGGCGCGTATCCGCGCGCTTCTGCGCCGGGCCGGTACGGCAAAAAAACAGACGCCGGAGCAGACGCTCGTCTGCGGGCACATCACGCTTGACCGCAGCAGCCGCAGCGCGTTTCGCGAGGACGTGCCGGTCGATCTGACGGCGAAGGAATTCGACCTCATGGAGCTTCTGATGCGCAATCCCAACCGCGTATATTCGCGCGAGACGCTGCTCGACGCGATCTGGGGCTACGACGTCAGCAGCGAGATCCGCACGGTGGACGTGCATATCCGGCGGCTGCGCGAAAAGCTCGAAAAAAATCCTGCCCAGCCGGAGCATATTCTGACCAAGTGGGGAGTTGGCTACTATTTCAAGTACTGAACGGCGCAGGCGGCTCATGCCGTCAAGCTCGCAGATCCGCAACGCGCTGGCGTATATGGCCGTTACGGTCCTCGTGCTCGTGTTTTTGAATATTTATTCCGCCTCCGCCTCGCGCGATCTGATGTTCAAGGCAAAATGCTCGTCCGCGCAGGATAAGCTGAAGGTCGTCACGTCCTCGTTCTCCGGCGTGGACGCGCTGACGCAGGAGACGGCGGAGCAGATCATCGCCGTCATCGGCGATATGAACGTCACGCGCCTGATCGTGACCGACGCGTCGGGCCGCGCGCTCTATGATTCCGTCCCCGGCCAGAATGCCGAGGGCAAATTCGTCCTGCTTGAGCCTGTCGTGCAGGCGCTGGGCGGCAGCGACTTTTTTCACTGCGTCTATGAAAACAGCACGCTCAAGAGCTACGCTGCCTCGCCGGTTCTGCTGCATGATACCGTCGTGGGGTGCGTGTATCTGATGGAATACGACGCCTCGCAGGGCAGCATCATCGCAAGTCTCGAGCGCACGATCTTCCGCGGCTCGCTGGTGCTGATCGGGATCATCTTTTTGTGCGCGGTCGTGTTTACCGTGACCGGTTCGAGCCGTATGCGGCGGATCATGACCTCCATGCGCCTCGTGCGCGAGGGCGAATACAGCCACAAAATTCAAATGCGCGGCTCGGACGAGTACGCGACGCTGGCGGCGGAGTTCAATAAGCTCACCGACAAGCTGCAGCAGACAGAGATCACCGAACGGCAGTTCGTCTCCGACGCCTCGCACGAGCTCAAAACGCCGCTGGCGTCTATCAAGCTGCTGTCCGACTCCATCCTGCAAAACGAGATGGACGCAGACACGATGCGGGAATTCGTCGCCGACATCGGCACAGAGTCCGACCGGCTGACGCGCATGGCGCAGAAGCTGCTCACGCTCAGCCGGGCCTCGGCTGACGAGACAGAGGGCGGTGAACACGAGGTCGTCGACGTCGGGCAGACGCTCTCGCGCGTGTTCCGTATGCTCGTGCCGCTGGCCGACCGGCAGTCGGTCAAGCTGACGGCCAGTGTGGAAAAGGGCTGCACGATTTTGTCCTTTGAGGACGATGCATATCAGATCCTGTTCAATCTCGTGGAAAACGGCATCAAATATAACCGGGAAAACGGCAGCGTCCATGTCCGGGTGCGGCAGGAGGACGATACCGTTGTCATCGATGTGGAGGATACCGGCAGCGGCATCCCCGAAAACGCGCTGGAGTCCATCTTCAACCGCTTCTACCGCGTCGACAAGGCCCGCAGCCGTCAGGCCGGCGGCGCGGGACTCGGCCTTTCCATCGTGCATGAGATGGTCGGGCGGAATTTCGGCACGATCACAGTCCGCTCCACAGTCGGCGAGGGCTCGTGCTTTACCGTCACGTTCCCAAGCTTCGGTTCCGGAGAGGAGGGCGACCCGGATGCGTAAAAAGAAGCTCCGCCTGCTTGCCGTGCTGCTGGCGGCGTGTATGCTCTGCAGCTGCTCCGCACCGGTCTATCCCCGCAGCACCGATGAACCGCAGCTTCAGTTCTATTACTGCACCGGCGAAGGCGCGGATACCGGGATCGGCGCGCTTGCCGCACGTCCCGTGTCTGTGCCGGACGAACGCCCGGACGCTGTGCTGCAGCAATATCTGACCGCGCCTGCCGGGGAAGGCTTCTCCCTCCCGGACGGGCTCAGCAGCAGCTGTGCCTTTGATTCCTGCGAGGACGGCACGCTGACGCTGCTTCTGGACGAAACCGCGCCGGAGGGTCTTCCGGCGTCGCTGGCGGCAGCCTGTCTGACGCTCACCATGACACAGCTGGACGGCGTGGACCGTGTGCGCCTTGTGCGCACGCAGCGGCAGACGGAAGTCACTTATACGGCAGAGCAGTTTTTACTGTACGACACATCTGCCGACCAGCCGGAATATGTCGTGCGGCTGTATTATCCCGACAAAGATGGCCTGCTCGCCGCGCGCGAGGCCGTTGTCCGCACCGCCGATCCGGAGCAGCTTCCGCTGCTTGCGCTTCAGGCGCTTGTCAGCCGCGAGGTTCCCGTGAATCTGACGCGGGCCATCCCCTACCGGACGCAGGTGCTCGACCTTTCCGTTACGAACGGCTCGGCCAGCGTAGTCCTGTCCGACGACTTCATGAGCTGCGACGTCTCCGCGCAGCAGGCAGCGAACGCTGTGCGCGCCATTGCCGCCACGCTCTGCGCACTGGACAGCATCACCGCCGTGCAGCTGTCCGTCATCGGCGAAACTGGCCTGACCTATTACGATATCTCCCAGCCCATCACCCCGCAGGCAGATTGGTATGCGGAGTAGATCGCATCGTATAGCCGTTGTCCTGCGTGTGCAAAAAGCGCGTTTGTTTCAAATCTGTTTCAAAATAACGCGGGATTTATGCGATACTGTCTGCAAAGGATATGATAGCATGACGATCCGGCAGCCCCCAAGCTCCTGCAAACCGTCTGGGGCGTAGGATACCGGCTGAACGCGGTGACAGGTTAAATAACAGATGCCCTGCAGGGAAGGCTTTGAAAATCGCCCGGCTCTTTGGATAGAGCCGGGCGATTTGTGTTCAGATGCCGCCTGCGATATAGTGTTTGCGTTTGTTTTCCTCCACACGGTCTTCGATGGCGTGGGAGGCTTTATAATAGCCCTTGCGAACTTCACTCGTAACGAATTTCACCAGCACGATCGTCAGGCAGACGACCGGCATGATGGCCAGCAGCGTCCCCAGCAGCAGGTACAATGCCGCGTAGCTTTCCGCCATGCGCGCGGCGTTTTCCCAATAGGGGTAGATCACACCGTTCGTCGTCATGCTGCGCTTGCCGAACGCGCCGATCACGGAAATAAGGCCGGAGACGGAGAAGCGTCCGGTATTCTGGACGATCGCGCCGCTGCCGATGGGGAATTTCTCCGTCATAAGCTTTTTCGCGAAGCCCGAAACGGGGTCGGGCAGGACGATCTCATAGCAGTCGATGGGCAGTTCCGCCATGGCGTTCAGTGCGCTGTAACTCATATAGATCATGGCTGTGGACGTGCTCGAACCGCTTGTATCGCCCGAGGCTTCGTTCCCGGCAGCAAGGGCGGCGTTCGTCGCAAAATCGGACTCACTCTGCACGACGCCCGCGATGGGGAAAGTCCGCCCGTTGATCGTAACCTCCATTCCGGCCACGTCGCTGCTGCCGAACAGGTTGAACGCCGTCTGCGCGTCCAGCACGACGCGGTCGGCCATGTAATCCTCGTCCGAGATGTAGCCGCCGGACAGGAGTGTCAACGGGTGGAACAGGAAATAGTTCCCGCCTGCGCCGACCGCCGTGACCGTCACGCTGCCGGGCGATTTGCCGGAGACGGACAGGCTCGTCCGGCCGCTGTAGGCGTCGGTGTAGAGGCTGCCGCCCTCAGGCGCTTCCATGGAGTTCTGGACGAACTCGTTTTCAAGTGTCGCGCGGAACGAACGGATATCGTCAAGGGTTTTCGTCTCTGTGGTAGGCAGGAATGCGGAGATCTGCGCAAAGCGGTCCTCGCTGTCTCCGCGCCAGACGTCGGCGGCGGACTGCGTGACGAGCATGCCGCGCACATGGCCGAGCATGGCGAAGCAAAATACCGATAGCGCCGTCTGGATCAGGCACGCGATCAGGAGGGCCAGCTTCCCTCCGTGGAGTCTCGGCAGCCTGTGCCGCCGTTCAAACCGGCCGCGCTGCTTCATCCGTTATCCGCAAGCCGTACCTGCTTGCCGGCCTCCACGGGCTTGTTGCTGGTCGTGATGATGAAATCGCCCTGGCTGATGCCGGAGACGGCGGCGGACTTATCGTCGCGGGCCAGCTCCTGCACGGTGACGCGGGTGGCGATATAGCGGCTGCCGAGCGGCGAATTCTTCGACTGCAGGACATAGACGAATTTGCCGTTGGAGTCCTCGCGCAGACCGGAGAGCGGGATGAGCGCGTCGTAATTCGAGCTTTTCTGGCCGATGGAGAGCGTGATATTCTGCCCGGCCTGAATGTCGCCCGTGAGCGTGAAGACGAGGGTGCGATTGCCCGAAGACTGGGAATTTGTGATCTGGTCAAGCGTCGCGACGGCGTCGCCGCCCCAGAAGTTGACGAGCTCGGCGGTATCGCCGACCTTGACCTTCTTGGCCTGCTCGTTTGTGACGTCAATTTTGACGGTGAAGCCCCGGTCGGTCACGTTGATGGTCGCAAGCGGCTGCTCCTCGCCGCCGATAGACTTGCCCGCAGAGGCGCTGATGGACGCGATGGTGCCGGACACGCTGGATTTGACCTCCAGCTCATCGGCATTCTCGCGGAGCTTTGCGACCTCCTCCTGCTTGCGCTCGATGGCCTTCTTGGACGCCTCCATGTCGATGGAGGACGAATCGCCGAGATTCTGTTTGAAAATAAGGTCTTCAAGGGTTTTTTTCGTAGATTTGACCGTTTCAGCTGCGGAAGACGCGCTGGTGAGTTTGTCCACTGCCGTCTGTTGATCGGTGATCTGCGTGTCAAGCGCCTCGCTCTGGTTTTCCAGAGATTCGATGGAGCGCTCATAATTGGAAACAATAGTTTCTGATGTACTTTTCGCCTTCTCCGCTTTTTTTATTTCATCATTGATCACAGCGACTTGCAGTTCATTCTGCATAGTGTACAATCCGCCTCTACGAGTTCCATTCCCATTTAATGCTCCGTAGTAGCATTCCATTAATGCAACATATGCTGAGTAATAGTCACTGTCGCTTGTTTTACTTGACCCAATTCTCGCAAGAAGCGCAGGCGTAGGTGAGCCGGGGACATAGCCCTTGAAGCATTCATCAATTATTCTGTAGTCTTTATCGCATTTTTCTACTAAATCCAAAAAAATACTATCCCACTGTGTCAGCTCTGAAACATACCTGATCTTTTGATTATCAATTTCTTTTCGGATACCTTCTGCATTAGATACCTCTGAATATACATCTGTTAACGTTTGCAGCAATTTTTCTTTTTCCGCTTGCTGTGTCTTTATAATTGCATCCTGCTCTGTTACGACCGCCTGTGCATCCGTATACTCTTTTTCGGCCTTGATCTTCGTGATCTGATTGTCGACTGTGGTCTTCGCCGTCTGAAGTTCCTTCAGCTTCGCTTCGGAGGCCGCTTTCTGCGTGGCAAGCTGCGAAGCGTCCATGGTGCTGTACTGACGGTAAATCGCAAGCGCTTCATTATAAGCATCGCGTGCATTCTGCACGTCGCGGTTTTCCTGCGCCGCCGTGTTTCCGGCTTCAATCAGGCTCTTGTCGTAATTCTGCTGCAGCGTTTCCAGATCAGTCTCGGCCTGCTTGAGTTCGTCCGAATCCTCCGCTTCCAGCACGAAGAGGGTATCGCCGACGTTGATCTCCTGGCCGGTCTTGACCAGCACGCTGGAGACCTTGCGGGTCTGCTTGATCGTGACGTTATAGACCTCGCTGGCCTCGACGGTCCCCTGCCCGCGGATGCGGGCGTTGATCGCGCCGGAGGACACCTGCTGCGTGGCGACCTCTGGCAGCGAGGCGTTCATGATCGTTTTTGAGAAAAAGGTCAGCACCAGCAGCACGGCCAGCAGGATGATGGCCGCGGTTTTGACCCATTCGCGTTTTCTTACACCGTTTTCCATATCTCGTTTTCCCTTATCCTTTCACAGAGCCAGAATGTGCGATACCCTCCACCAGATATGCCTCGCCGTGCAAAAACAGCAGCAGACCGGGGATCATGTAAATAACAGCGGCGGCAAATGCAATGCCGATCTCACCCGCGTTGATGCTGGACAGGAACATCGAAAGCGGCTGCTTTTCAACGTCGTTGAGCAGGATCAGAGGCTGCTCGACCATGTTCCAGTTGTCGATGAACACAAGGATCGCAATGGAATAGAGGGCGCTCCGGCACTGCGGCAGGCAGATGTTCCAGAAGATGTGCCACTCGTTCGCGCCGTCGATCTTGGCCGATTCAATGACGGCCATGGGGATGCGGCGCATGAATTTGGTGAGCAGGAATACCGAGAACGGCGCGAACGCGCCGGGCAGGAAGATCGCCCACCGGGTATTGAGCAGGTGCAGCCAGTCACTGACCAGATAGTTTGGCACCAGCGTGACCTGATACGGCATGAGCATCAGAATCACATAGAAGAAAAACAGACTGTCGCGCACCTTACCGCGCCAGCGCGTGAAGCCGTAGGCCGCAATGGACGCGACCATGAGCTGTGCGAAGACGATCGGTGCGGTCAGAATCACCGAGTTCCAGAATTTCAGCAGATAATCCGGACTTTTGAGCAGAACCGTGAAATACTGCGTGAAGCTGACCTTATCGGGGATGAATTTGAGGTTGATGGTCTTGGAGATATAGCTCTTGCCGTCATTGGCATTCTCGAAGACCTGCCCGTAGCTGGCTGTGATCTCGCTCTGGGTCATGAACGAATTTGTAATCGTCAGAACCGTCGGCAGCAGAAACAGGAGTGCAAAGACAGCGCAGAGAATAAAGCACGTCGTACGGGAAAAATACCGTTTTTTCTTTCTCATCCCTCCACGTCCTTTCCGAAGATGTTCTCCACAAAGAACAAAAGCGCAATGAGAATGACAATGACGATCGCCAGCAGCACTGCCGCGGCGGAAAGCCGCTGATAGTCGGCGGAATTGAACATATTGTTCATGAAATGCTGCATCATGTAAAGCCCGTCATAGGGATAATTGCCGGTCAGAAGATAAATTTCCCGGAAGACCTTGAACGAGTTGATGATGGACAAAATCGTCACGAACAGCACCGTCGGGGAAAGATACCGGAGCTTAATATGGAAGAACTGATACGCCGCCGACGCGCCCTCGACCTCCGCGACCTCAAGAAGCTCCCGCGGGATATTGCTGAGCGCGGCCATGAACAGGATCATGTTATAGCCGAGGTTTTTCCACAAAAACAGCACGACGATGACGACCATGCAGTAATCCGATTTCAACCAGTCGATCTTGTCCGCGCCGAACACGGCGAGAAATTCGTTCACGACACCGTTATAGTGGAACAGCACCTGCCAGATGAGGATGATGGACGCGATGGGCACCATCATGGGGCTGAGGAAAAACGTGCGGAACTCGCTCTTGAGCGGAATGCGCGCCTCGAGCATCAGCGCCAGTCCCAAAGACAGCACGACCGCCAGCGGCACGGAAAGGCCGGTGAACGTGAACGTATTTTTGACCGCGATCTTGAACGCGCCGTTCTGCCAGACGTTGATATAGTTTTTGAGACCCGCGAAGCTGTGGTCGGTCAGACCCGCGGTGAAGGAATAGTAGACAACGATCAGGAACGGGATGATATAAAACGCCAGCATACCGAGAAAGCTCGGCCCGGAGAAGCACATCGACGCGAGAAAATCGCGCACCTTGTTGTTCATCCGCGTCCATAGCCCTTTCCCGGACGGTCTTGTTTCATATTTCCCGCGCGACCGGAGAGATAGCTTCTGCACGTTTTCGTGTCTCCTTTGCGTTGGAAAATGCTCATAACTCCCGACCGAATCTCAATCGGGATTTATCGGCATTTTCATTTCTGGGTGGGAAATCCGCATGTACTTACGCACTTGTTTGTAGGGGCCGATGCCCACATCGGCCCGCGCAGAAT
>ERZ1027243.120-NODE-120-length-39203-cov-10.325764_pt1 | contig 39203 bp, 39 predicted proteins | sample MGYA00519243_ERZ1027243 | MGnify/ENA primary metagenome ERZ1027243 (study PRJEB26926, sample SAMN06164727) | human gut metagenome | biome: ENVO:00009003; feature: ENVO:2100002; material: ENVO:00002003 | host: Homo sapiens | place: USA | collected 2012 ...
CGATTTCCCCTCTCAGTCGGTTGCGCCGACAGCTCCCCCAAAGGGGGAGCCAAGGGGCGGACAAATCTGTCCGCCCCTCTTCTTTTTATATCGTGTACACAAACGGGTCGCCGGGGTTTTTCAGCACCGGGGCCGGGGTGGCGGCGGCCACCCGGGTGCCGCTGCGGACGGACCGGGTCAAAAACACGTTGCCCCCCACCACGGAGCCGTTGCCGATGTCCGTGTCGCCCCCCAGGATGGACGCGCCGGAATAGATGGTCACGTCGTCCCCCACGGTGGGATGGCGCTTCCCCGGCAGGGAAGCGTGGCCGCCCCGGGGAGACATGGCCCCCAGGGTCACGCCCTGATACAGCTTCACGTTCCGGCCGATGACGGTGGTTTCGCCCACCACGATGCCGGTGCCGTGGTCGATGAAGAAGTGGGGGCCGATAGAGGCCCCGGGGTGGATATCGATGCCCGTGCGGCTGTGGGCATATTCGGACATGATCCGGGGGATCATGGGCACCCGCTGGCAGTACAGCAGGTGGGCAATGCGGTAAACGAAGATGGCAAACAGGCCCGGATAGGCAAAGATGATCTCCTCCCGGGAGGCGGCGGCGGGGTCGGACTCAAACGTGGCGTCCAGGTCCTCCAGCAGCAGCTTCTGCACCTGGGGCAGGCGGCGGGCAAATTCCCGGGTGATCTCCTCCGCCCGGTCCACCTGGTCCTCCGGCAGGGCCAGCTTCAGCTGCTCGGTGAGCTTTTCGCAGATGCGCTCCAGCAGCAGGGCGGCGTAGTTCTCCGGGGCCAGGGACATCAGCGCCGGGTCCCCGAAATAGGCGGGAAACAGCAGGCGGCGGACCTCCTTCACCAGCTCGATGACCGCCCGGCGGTCCGGCAGACGCAGACCGCTGCCATACAGGGGGGTGGCGCTTTCCGTCAGGGTGCGGCCGATGGCCGCGGCGGCTTCTTGGATGTGTTGGGGATACATAAGCAGGCTTCCTTTCCGTGTGTGGAAAAATCAAAGCGGCAGAGAATGCGTCATGCATCCTCTGCCGCTGCTTTTACGCGCTTTTCCCGGGCGCGTCAGGCCCGGGCCTTCTGGGCAAACCATGCATGACCGTTCCGGGCATGACAACAACAGACCATGGTACAAATGGCCCGGCAGCTGTTCATGGAAACGTTGCGGTTCATGGCGTTTGCTCCTTTTGGAATCTGGCCCTATTATATGCTCCCCACGGCCCCGCGTCCATTGTCATTTTGGACAAAATGCGCCATTATTCGCCCAGCACCCGGCGGTACAGGGTTCCGCAGGCAGGCTGCACCCCCTTGACGGCGAACAGCTCCTCCACGGTGACGAACTGCACCCCCCGGGGCTGCAGCCGGTCCACGATCTCCAGGGCCGCCGTGACGCTGGTGGGATAGCAGTCGTGGAGCAGGAGAATATCCCCGTCCCCGGCCTGCCGCAGCACGATGTCCAGGATGCTGTCCACGTTCCGGCTTTTCCAGTCCTCCGTGTCCACGGACCAGCAGATGGCCGGGGTCCCCAGGGCGCACAGCTCCTCCTGCGATATGAAGCCGTAAGGGGGCCGCAGCCAGTAGCTTCCCGGCCCCAGCACCTGTTCCAGGGCCCGGCTGCATTTGTCCAGGTCCGCCAGGGCCTGGGCGGCGGACAGGTCCGTCAGGTCCCCGTGGCCGAAGGAGTGATTGCCGATCTGGTGGCCCTCCTGCCGGATGCGCCGCACCAGGTCCTCCCGGCCTTCGATCCGACTGCCCACCAGAAAGAACGTGGCCCGGACGCCCCGCCGGGAAAGGCCCTCCAACAGCCGGGGGGTGTTGGACGGGGAGGGGCCGTCGTCAAAGGTCAGGGCCATGTACACCGGCTCCGCCGCCGGTTCCGCCGCCGGGCCTGCCGGTTCCGCCGGGGTGCAGCCCGTCAGCACCAGCAGCAGGGCCAGAACTATCCCCGCCCGCCGCCTCATACCGGCCCCTCCAGGGCCACCGCCTGCATCCCCAGCTCCCGGTGCCGCTGCCATACCGTCTCCCGGGGCCAGGCCGCCATGCCCCGGTCCTTCCAGGGATCGCAGCAGATATAGTGCTCCCGGTCGTATCCCGCCAGCACCACGCAGTGCTCGTTGGAGATCCACATGAAGGGCTCGCCTCCCGGCTCCAGACGGTACCAGGGTCCGTTGACGGTGGGGCGCAGGTCGATGCTGACCCACAGCAGCACCGGCAGGTCCCGGTCGATGTATCGGCGGCACAGGTACCCCAGCTCCGCGCCGGTCTCGTTTTTGACCCGGTATGTCCCGGCTCCGTCCCGGGACTTAGCCGCCAGAAACCGGGACAATCCGGTCTGTACCGCGCTGGCCCAGCAGCCCAGGGCCTCCGGGTCGTGGGGGTCCCCCACAAAGGCCCGGCGGGGGTCCGGCCCGTGGCGGACGCCGTTCTCGTCCCGGTAAAACCGGCCCCGGGGCAGCCAGTCCCGGGCGAACTCCTCCGCCGTCACGGAGAAGCCCAGGTATTGCAGTACCATGGCGGCGCTGACGCTTTCGCAGCCGGTGGGCAGGTCCTGCCCCTGGCCGATAAAGGGCACCGGAAGCCGCTTCATACCGCCGCCTCCCCTGCCCGCCGCCGGGAAACCCGGTTCAGCAGGAACACCTGCCCCGTTACCAGCGCAGCCCCGATGGCCAGGGGCACCCAGGGATTTCCCAGCGCCGGGGCCAGCAGATAGCACACCGTGCAGTCGGCGGCAACCGCCAGGCCGTACCACAGCTGGGTGTTCACATGGGCCATGTGGTCGCAGCCGGCTCCGGTGGAGCTCATGATGGTGGTGTCGGAGATGGGGGAGCAGTGGTCCCCCATAACGGCCCCGCCGCACACCGCCGCCACCGCCATGGGCAGCAGCGGACTTCCGGCAAACACCGGCACCGCCACGGGAATGAGAATGCCCATGGTGCCCCAGCTGGTGCCGGTGGCAAAGGCCAGCACCCCGCCCACCAGGAACAGGGCCAGGGGGAACAGGGCCGTCAGGGTCTCCCGGCCGTCAAACAGCCCCCGGACAAAGGCCGCCGTGTCCAGCCGGGCGGCAAAGGACTTCAGCCCCCAGGCGAAGGTCAGCACCAGAAGCGCCGGGGTGATGAGCTTGAATCCATCCAGAAAGCCCTCCACAAACCCGGAAAAGCTCATGACCCCCCGGGGGATATACAGCAGGGCCATCACCAGCAGGGTGACGGAGCAGCCGAAGCACAGGGCCATGGGGGCGTCGGTGTTGGCAAAGACGTTGGAGGCCGTCAGGGCCAGGCCCGCCTCCCGGCAGCTGCGGCGGCCCAGCACCGCCATGCCCCACACCACCGCGACGATCAGGCACGCCGTGGGCAGCAGCAGGTCCACCGCCCGGCCCCGGGGGCGGTCCCGGCCCTCCGGCGCAGTCTCGGGCCGGGGCGGCTCCTGCCGGAGGGCCAGCTGCTCCCGGCGGTACATAGGGCCGAAATCCCGGCCCGTCAGGGCCACCAGAAACACCAGCCACAGCATCAGCAGGGCATAGAAATTATACGGTATGGCCTGAATAAACAGAGCGAAGCCGTTGACATGGCTGTAATCCGCCGGGATGTACGACGACACGGCGGCGGCCCAGGAGCTGATGGGGGCCAGGATGCACACCGGGGCGGCGGTGGCGTCGATGATAAAGGACAGCTTCTCCCGGGAGACCCGGCAGCGGTCGGTGATGGGCTGCATGATGGCCCCCACCGTCAGGCAGTTGAAATAGTCGTCCAGGAAGATCAGGCAGCCCAGGCCCGCCGTGGCCGTTACCGCCCCCCGGCGGGACCGCACCCGGCGGGAGGCCCACTCCCCGAAGGCCCGGGAGCCGCCGGACCGGGCAAACAGCACCACAATGGCTCCCAGCAGCACGTCGAAGAAGAAGATCTTCAGGTCGATGCCATCCATCAGGGTCAGGAACAGGGTCTCAAAGCTGCGCCAGGGGGCGAAGCCCTCCGTCAGCAGTGCTCCCACCACGCACCCGGCCAGCAGGGAGGAATACACCTCCTTGGTGGCAAAGGCCAGCACAATGGCCACCGCCGGAGGCAGCAGCGCCCAGCCGGTGGCCGCAAAAGAGGCCGGGCCGCCGCGATCGGCAAAGGAGACGGCGCACAGCAGCACCAGCACCGCCGCCAGCACCGCCCCCCGCCTGCGGAAGGTTCGTTTCATGGTCAATATCCTCGCTTTCCCCATAAGTCGGCGCCCCGGCGGGGCAGACCGCTTACTATGAGTGTATGCGGGAGTATGACAGGAGATTTTTGCCGCCGGGGCGTCACAAAGCCTTGTTCCGGGCCGGAATTGCTGGTATAATAATAAGGTTCAGAAGATTTTCAGGAAAGGAACGACATTGCATGGAGCTGCACGCAAAGCTGGTTCGCTCGCAGCTGTCTTTTTTCAAGCCCTTTGTGGCGGGCCTGTCTCTGGAGGCCACCCGGAAGGGCCAGGACAAGCTGGGCGAGCTGATGACTGCCCTGCACCGGCGGGAGGTGCTGGTGCGGGACCACGATTTTGAGCATTTTCAGGGGGCGTGGGTCATGCCCAAGGACCAGCGCCGCACCGGAGTGATCCTGTATCTCCACGGCGGGGGCTATACCTGCGGCAGTCTGGAATACGCCAAGGGCTTTGCCGCCACCCTGGCCTCGGAGTGCGGCGTGCGGGTGTTCTGCCCGGCCTATCGCCTGGCCCCGGAGCATCCGTATCCGGCGGCCCTGGACGACGCGCTGGAGAGCTATCAGTACCTGCTGCAAAAGGGCTATGAGCCGGGGCAGATCATGCTGGCCGGGGAGTCCGCCGGAGGCGGGCTGATCTACTGCCTGTGCCTGAAGCTGAAGGAGCTGGGCATGGAGCTGCCCTGCGGCCTGATCGGCATCTCCCCGTGGACGGACCTGACCGGCTCCGGGGATTCCTATCGGGAGAACCGGGAAAACGATCCCTCCATGACCCCGGAGCTGCTGCAGTTTTACGCGGGGTGCTATACCCAGGACCCCACGGACCCCCTGTGCTCGCCGCTGTTCGGCGACCTGACGGGCCTGCCGCCGTCGCTGCTGTTTGTGGGCGGGGACGAGGTGATGCTGGACGACACCCGGGCCCTGCACGAAAAGCTCCTGGCCGCCGGGTGCCGCAGCAGGCTGCACATCGCCCCGGAGCGGTGGCACGCCTATGTGCTGTACTGCCTGAACGAGAATATGGAGCAGGATTTTGAGGCCATCAACCACTTCCTGGACCGGACCCTGTCCCCGGCCCGGAGCCTGCGGTGGATGCGGCTGGACAACGCCGCCAAGATCTATCCCGCCGCCAAGCGCCGGAACTGGAACAACTTCTTCCGCCTGTCCGCCACCCTGACGGAGCCCATCGACGTGCCCGTGCTGCGGGCGGCCCTGGACGTGACGGTGCGGCGGTTCCCGTCCATGGCCGTGCGGCTGCGGCGGGGGGTGTTCTGGTACTATCTGGAGGAGATCCCCCAGGCCCCGGAAATCCAGCCGGAAAAGAGCTGCCCCCTGGCCCACGTTCCCTTCGGCCAGGTGCGGCGCTGCGCCTTCCGGGTGCTGGTGTATCACAACCGGGTGGCGGTGGAGTTTTTCCACGCCGTCACCGACGGCACCGGGGGGCTGATCTTCCTGAAAACCCTGGTGGCGGAGTACCTGTGCCAGAAGTACGGCATCACCGTTCCGGCGGAAAAGGGCGTTCTGGGCCGGCTGGAGGAGCCAAGCCCCCAGGAGCTGGAGGACAGCTTCCTGCGCTATGCCGGGGACGTTACCGCCAGCCGGGCGGAGAACACCGCCTATCACCTCAGCGGCACCCCGGAAAAGGACGGGTATAAGAACCTGGTGACCATGATGGTGCCGGTGGACCGGGTGCGGGTGTGCGCAAGGAAATACGGGGTGTCCGTGACGGAGCTGCTGTGCGCCGCCATGATGCAGGCCATCGCCGACCTGCAGGCGGAGAAGGTGCCCCGGCGCAGCCGCCGCAAGCCGGTGAAGGTGCTGCTGCCGGTGAACCTGCGGACCCTGTTCCCCAGCCGCAGCCTGCGGAACTTTGCCTCGTATATCACCCCGGAGATCGATCCCCGCACCGGGGACTATACCTTCTCCGAGATCTGCGCCGCCGTGCACCACCGGATGGGCCTGGAGAACAACACCCACACCCTGCGCTCCAAATTCGCCGCCAATGTGGCCAGCGAAAAGTCCCCGGTGCTGAAGGTGATGCCCCTGTTCATCAAAAACATTGCCATGAAGGCGGCGTTTAACGCCGTGGGCGAGCGGAAGTCCTGCCTGTGCCTGTCAAACCTTGGGGCGGTGGAGCTGCCGGAGGCCATGGCCCCGTATGTGCAGAGGCTGGACTTCATCATCGGCGTTCAGGCCGCCGCGCCCCACGACTGCGGCGTGGTGTCCTGGAACGGAACCATGTATATCAACTGCATCCGCAGCATCCAGGAGCCGGAGCTGGAGCTGCATTTTTACCGGGTCCTGCAGCGGCTGGGTCTGCCTGTGAAGGTGGAGAGCAACCGCCGGGGCCGGGGATAAGGGAAAGGAGTGTCCGATATGTATTGCATCAATTGCGGCGTGGAGCTGGCCGACAGCGAAACCGTGTGTCCCCTGTGCGGGACCCGGGTGTTTCACCCGGATATGCCCCGGCAACAGGGGGAGCCTCCCTTTCCGCCGGACCCCATGGGCCATCCCGAGGAGGTGAACCGCTCCGGCGTGCTGTTTATCCTGACCATGCTGGCGGTGCTGCCCATCGTGATCTGCATCCTGTGCGACTGGAGCGTCAACGGGACCATCCTGTGGTCCGGGTTTGCCTCCGGCGGCGTGGCGCTGCTGTACATCCTGGCGGTGCTGCCCCTGTGGTTCAGAAGGCCCAACCCGGTGATCTTCGTCCCGGCGGACTTCGCGGCCATCGGGCTGTACCTGCTGTATATCAACTTCGCCACCGGCGGACACTGGTTCCTGACCTTCGCCCTTCCGGTCACGGGGACCATCGGGGTTCTGGTGACTACGGTGGTGACGCTGCTGCGGTATCTCAGCCGGGGGTATCTCTACATCTTCGGCGGGGCGCTGATTGCCGGAGGCGGCCTGGCGGTGCTCATCGAGTTCCTGCTGAACCTGACCTTCGGGCTGCACCACACGTTCATGTGGTCCTTCTATCCCCTGGCGGCGGGAGTGCTGCTGGGGGCCATGCTGCTGATCATCGCCGTGTGCAAGCCCCTGCGCCGGTCCCTGCACCGGAAGTTTTTCCTGTGACAAGCTATCTGGCAAAAAAGGGCAAAGCCCTTTTTTGCCAAAAGGCTTGCAGTCTGCCGGGCGGCAAACTCTGCGAGGCTTTTTGGGACAAGCAAAAATCTCCCCGCCCGGGGAGATTTTTTGCGCTTGACAAATACCCGGGAGGGGTATATAACTATAGATACCCCCACGGGGTATCATGAAACGAAGCGAGGCGGGGAAACTATGGAAGAACACAACTGCTGCCGCTGCTCCCAGCGGAAAAAGGAGCGCTCGCCGGAGGAATACAAGCGCCTGATCCACCGGCTCAACCGCATCGAGGGTCAGATCCGGGGCATCCGGGGCATGGTGGAGGCCGGGGCCTACTGTCCCGACATCCTGGTCCAGGCGGCGGCGGTGAACGCGGCCATCAACGCCTTCAACAAGGAGCTGCTGGCCAGCCACATCCGCACCTGTGTGGCCCAGGACATCCGGGACGGCAAGGATCAGGTCATCGACGAGCTGGTGACCACCCTACAAAAGCTGATGAAATAGGAGTGGACCCAATGAGGCAATACAATGTCACGGGCATGAGCTGCGCCGCCTGCTCGGCCCGGGTGGAAAAGGCGGTGGGGAAGGTCCCGGGGGTCACGGCCTGCTCCGTGAGCCTTTTGACCAATTCCATGGGTGTAGAGGGCACGGCGGCGCCCTCCGCCGTCATCGCCGCCGTGGAGGCGGCGGGGTACGGCGCGTCGGAAAAGGGCGCGGCCCAGTCGTCTCCCAGTGCCGATGAGCAGCAGCTGGAGGACCACGAGACGCCCCGTATCCGGCGGCGGCTCCTGTGGTCCGTGGGCATTCTGCTGGTGCTGATGTACTTTTCCATGGGCCACATGATGTGGGGCTGGCCCCTGCCGCATTTTTACGACGACAACCATGTGGCCATGGGCCTGACCCAGCTGCTGCTGACGGGGATCATCATGGTCATCAACCAGAAGTTCTTCATCAGCGGCTATAAGGCCCTGTGGCACCGGGCCCCCAATATGGACACCCTGGTGGCCCTGGGGGCCACGGCGGCCTTCGGCTACAGCACCTATGCCCTGTTCGCCATGACGGCGGCCCAGGTCCGGGGCGACGAAGCCGCCGTCATGACCTATATGATGGACTTCTATTTTGAGTCCGCCGCCATGATCCTGACCCTGATCACCGTGGGCAAGATGCTGGAGGCCCGGTCCAAGGGCAAGACCACCGACGCCCTGAAAAGCCTCATGAGCCTGGCTCCCAGAACCGCCTCTGTGCTCCGGGACGGCCGGGAGGTGGAGGTGCCGGTGGAACAGGTGCAGCAGGGGGACGAGTTCGCCGTCCGGCCCGGGGAGAGCATCCCTGTGGACGGCGTGGTGCTGGAGGGCTCCAGCGCCGTCAATGAGTCCGCCCTGACCGGGGAGAGCATCCCCGTGGACAAGGCCCCCGGCGACGGCGTGTCCGCCGCCACGGTGAACCAGTCCGGCTATCTCCGCTGCCGGGCCACCCGGGTGGGCCAGGATACCACCCTGTCCCAGATCATCCGTATGGTCAGCGACGCCGCCGCCACCAAGGCCCCCATCGCCAAGATCGCCGATAAGGTCTCCGGCGTGTTCGTTCCGGCGGTGATTTCCATTGCCGCCGTGACCACGGCGGTGTGGCTGCTGCTGGGCCACCCGGTGGGCTACGCCCTGGCCCGGGGCATCTCCGTGCTGGTGATCAGCTGCCCCTGCGCCCTGGGCCTGGCCACACCTGTGGCCATTATGGTGGGCAGCGGCCTGGGGGCCAAAAACGGCATCCTGTTCAAAACCGCCGCCTCCCTGGAGGAGACGGGCCGGGTGCAGATCGTGGCCCTGGACAAAACCGGCACCATCACCAGCGGTCAGCCCCGGGTGACGGACATCCTCCCGGCGGAGGGCGTCACGGAGCAGGAGCTGCTGATCTATGCCCTGGCCCTGGAGCAGAAAAGCGAGCACCCCCTGGCCCGGGCGGTGCTGGCCCGGGCGGCGGGTCTGACGGCTCCGGAGGTGTCGGACTTTCAGGCCCTGCCCGGCAACGGCCTGACGGCTGTGCTGGAGGGGAAGGCCCTCTGGGGCGGCAGCGCCGCCTTTACGGCCAAGCGCGCCGCCGTATCTCAGAATTTGCAGGCCAGAACCGAGGAGCTGTCCCGGCAGGGGAAAACGCCCCTGTTCTTCGGGGCGGGGGACCGGCTTCTGGGCGTCATTGCCGTGGCGGACGTCATCAAGGAGGACAGCCCCCGGGCGGTCCGGGAGCTGCAGAACATGGGCATCCGCGTGGTGATGCTCACCGGCGACAACCAGCGCGCCGCTCAGGCCATCGGGGCCCAGGCGGGGGTGGATCAGGTCATCGCCGGGGTGCTGCCGGAGGGCAAGGAGGCCGCCATCCGCCGGCTGATGCAGCAGGGCAAGGTGGCCATGGTAGGCGACGGCATCAACGATGCCCCGGCCCTGACCCGGGCCGACACCGGCATCGCCATCGGCGCGGGAGCCGACGTGGCCATCGACGCGGCGGACGTGGTGCTGATGAACAGCAGTCTGCTGGACGTGCCCGCCGCCATCCGGCTCAGCCGGGCCACCCTGCGGAACATCCACGAAAACCTGTTCTGGGCGTTTTTCTACAACGCCATCGGCATACCCCTGGCCGCCGGGGTGTTCATCCCCCTGGGCCTGACCCTGAATCCCATGTTCGGCGCGGCGGCCATGAGCCTTTCCAGCTTCTGCGTGGTGTCCAACGCCCTGCGGCTGAATCTGTTCAAGCTCCGGGATAACCGGCACGATCATAAACGAACCAATCACCTAAACGACATCAAGGAGGAACAAACTATGGAAAAGACACTGGAGATCAAGGGCATGATGTGCCCCCACTGCGAGGCCACCGTTCGCACCGCCCTGGAGGCCATGCCCCAGGTGCAGACCGCTCAGGTCAGCCACGAAAGCGGCACCGCCGTGGTGACTCTTACCGCCCCTGTGGAGGACGACACCCTGCGCCGCACCGTGGAGGACAAGGGCTACACCGTCACCGCCATCCGCTGACCCTACACAAACAACGAGAAAAGCACGGCGCAAGCCGTGCTTTTCTCGTATAAATCTTCGGCTGAAAGAGGGTCCCAACAGCCGTAACTTACCCTCAGGCTCTCTCCATGGCCTCCCGGAAGTCTCTCTGGTCGGTGAAGATCTCCTGCTTGTAGGGATTCTTCTTCTGGGCCTTGGCCCGCTTGATGATGGTGGCCAGGATCACCACGTTCACCACCAGTGCCACAATGGAGACCACGCCCTGGGCGGTGGGATTGGCGGCGGTGGGCCGGACGGCGGGGTTCATAAAGCCGTCGGCATAGACGGAGGTGATAGTGGAGAACACGCTGTTGTCCTGGAACAGGGGGAACACCTGGGCAAACATGCACCACAGGGCCAGGGTGTTGGCCCGGTTCTGGATCCAGCCGCCCTTGTTCCAGAAGTGGTTGGCAAAGGTGGGGGCCAGCAGCAGGGCCAGGCCGCAGTACCAGGAGTGGGTGGGCAGGCAGTTGTAGGTGTATTCAAAGTTCCACAGGTCATAGGCCAGGATATAGCACCAGGTCATGTCGGGCCACAGCATGTCCTTCTGGTCCTTGGAGGAATAGATACCCCACCAGGCGGTCATGCAGAAGATGTTGACGATACCGGCGATGCCGTTGACCCAGTTCCACCAGCCGCCGTACAGCCACACGTTCTCGGAGGACAGCCACCAGCGGTCGCCGAACTCCTTCAGGGCCATGGCGCCCCGGATACCGGACTCGAAGTCGCTGACCACGGCGATGAGAATGTTGATGGCCACAATGGCAAAGGGGAACACCTTGAACCACTCCGTCTTGCCGATGCTCCACTTGTACTTGAGCATCATGAAGCCGATGCACCCGGCGGTGGCGGCGTACAGCTTGGCATAGTGGAACCAGCTGTTCATGTTGGTATAGGTCTGGTTGTTCAGGGCCCATTCCGCGCCGGCGTGTGCGCCGATGGCGATGGCGATGAAATACACCGTCAGCACGGCGGGCAGCACCAGAAAGCAGATGATGCCGCCGGTCTTGGTGCGGCGGGCGAACTCGTTGGCCAGCACCAGCCCGGTAAACACCAGCACAAAGCCCAGTAGCTGGTACAGGGCGGTCTCGCCATAGATCTGGAATAACATGTCCATTCCTCCTAAAAAAATTTCTGTCTCCTAAGCTCAGCCGCCTGGTCCAGCCAGAGAAGCCTGGACCATCGGCCATGCCGCCAATATAGCACAGGTTTCCTTAAAAAGTCAACTGTCACGCGGAAGAAAGTGTTGAAAAATCCGAAAAAAGCTGGTACAATGAAACCGAAATCGGCTGTGGTATGTGGCCATACCACAGCCAGAGGAGGAAGCGCGTATGGAGTTTGAAAAGCTGGTGTCCCCGTCTCTGAAGGACCTGTTCATCACCCACATCGAGGCCATGATCCTCTCCGGGGAGCTGCCGGTGGGGCAGCAGCTGCCGCCGGAGCGCCAGCTGGCCCAGTCCATGGGCGTCAGCCGGGCGGTGGTCAACAGCGGCGTGGCGGAGCTGGAGCGCCGGGGATTTTTAGAGGTCCGGCCCCGGGTGGGCATCTTCGTCACGGACTATCGCCGGGCCGGGACCCTGGACACCCTGAAATCCATTATGACCTATAACCGGGGCCGCCTGCGCAACGAGGAGATCCGCTCCATTCTGGAGGTCCGGGACGCCCTGGACAAGCTGGCGGCGGCGGGGATCATCGCCTGCGCCTCGGAGGAGGATATCGCCGTCCTGTTCCGGGCGGCGGAGGCCATCCGGGAGACCGGGGACAACCGCCATGCGGCGGAGGCGGCCTTTGCCTTCCAGCATGAGCTGGCCATGCAGTCGGGCAACACCCTGCTGCCCCTGATCTTCCGGTCCTTCTATTCCTCGGTGCTGGTGCTGTGGGAGCGGTTCTGCGCCCTCAACGGCATTTCCATGCTCTATGAGACCAGCGTCCGCCTGTGCCGCCACATCCGGGACCGGGACCTCTCCGCCGCCGTGGCCTGGATCGACTACTGCACCCGGGAGACCGTCTCCGGCAGCCGGAGGATCTATTACTGATACTGATTCCTGATTAAAAAATTTAATCAGGAATCCCGTGCGCTGCGCGCACACACAGAGTGCAAGGGCACGCTGTGGCGTCCCATACAAAACCTGACGCACCTTCGGTGCTATAAAAAGCTTTTCAAGCTTTTTAACAGGTTTTGGTATGAGACTTGTCCCAAAAGGGCAAACTCTGCGAGGCTTTTTGGATAGACAGAGAAAAGCACGGCTGAAGCCGTGCTTTTCCGGTTAAATCGGTTGTTTACTTGCCCATGGGGGCGCCGCAGTGGGGGCAGAAGTTGCTGTCGGACACGGTGCCGCAGACGGAGCAGGTCTTGGCGTCGCCGGACTTCTCCTGGGGCTCCTCGTCCTGGGCCTCCTCCTTGCGTTTGGCGGCCTCCAGCCGGGCGATCTTCTCCTTGGAGGCGTTGACGGCGGCCACGACGTCCTTCACGGCGTCGGGCAGCTCACCCTGAAACTCGGAGACGAACCACTCGCCGATGGCCCGATAGTTCTTCTCGATCTCCCGCTGCTCGGAGAGAATTTCCATGTTCATCTTGGCGGCGTCGGTGGCAGCCTTGGCCTTCTCGGTGGCGGTCTCCGCCAGATCCTTGGCCTTTTCGGCAGCCGCACCGGCCACCAGCTGGGCCTTCTTGGTCAGTTCATCAAAAAATGCCATAGCAATGATCTCCTTTCAGATTCTGATTAATTAGGGTCATTATACACCACGGAGGGTGGTTTTGTCAATGCTCGATCCAGTCGGAGGCACGGGACACGGCGCGCTTCCACAGGCGGTAGTCCCGGTCGCAGTCCGCCTGGGGCCGCGTGGGCAGGAACACCCGCTGGCTCCGGCGCAGGCGGGTCAGCTCCTCCAGATCGCTCCACACGCCGCAGCTGAGGCCCGCCAGGGCCGCCGCGCCGAAGGCGGTGGTCTCCACCATCCGGGGCCGGTCCACGGGGATGCGCAGCATATCCGCCTGCAGCTGCATGAGAATGTCCGACACGCTGGCCCCGCCGTCCACCCGCAGGGCGGTGATGTCGCACCCGGCGTCCTGCCGCATGGCCAGCATCAGGTCCGTCACCTGATAGGCGATGCACTCCAGCACCGCCCGGGCGATGTGTGCCCGGCCCGTGCCCCGGGTGACGCCCAGAATGGCCCCCCGGGCGTACATATCCCAATACGGCGCCCCCAGGCCGGTGAAGGCCGGCACCACCACCACGCCGCCGGAGTCCTCCACGGACTCCGCCAGACGGTCGCACTCCGGGGCGGAGTCGATCAGGTGCAGCTCGTCCCGCAGCCACTGGATGGTACTGCCGCCGTTGAAAACGCTGCCCTCCAGGGCGTAGGCCGTGCGGCCCTCCACCTGCCAGGCAACAGACGTCACCAGCCCCGCCCGGCTGCGGACGGGCTTTTCCCCCACGTTCATCAGGGTGAAGCAGCCGGTGCCGTATGTATTCTTGGCCTCGCCCGGGCGGAAGCAGGTCTGGCCGAACAGGGCGGCCTGCTGGTCCCCTGCCGCGCCGCACACCGGCGCCCCCGCCAGCTTTTCCAGGCCCGGGATGCCTTTTTTCACCAGGCCGTATACCTGACTATTGGCCACGGGAAGGGGCAGAATAGACATGGGTATCCCCAGCAGCTCGCACAGCTCCGCGTCCCAACACAGCCGGTGGATATCGAACAGCATGGTCCGGGAGGCGTTGGAGTAGTCCGTGACGTGGGAGCCGGTCAGCTGCCAGATGAGCCACGTTTCCACCGTGCCGAACAGCAGCTCTCCCCGGTCCGCCTTTTCCCGGGCGCCGGGGACGTTGTCCAGCACCCAGCGGATCTTGGTGGCGGAGAAGTAGGCGTCGATCAGCAGGCCCGTGGCGGACTGGATGCGCTCCTCCAGCCCCAGGCGCTTCAGTTCCTCGCAGAACTCCGCCGTCCGGCGGCACTGCCAGACGATGGCGTTGTATACCGGTCGACCGGTGGTCTTGTCCCAGAGGATGGTGGTCTCCCGCTGGTTGGTGACGCCGATGCCGGCCACCTCCCCCTCCAGCCCGGCCGCGGCCTGGGCCGCCGCGCGGCGCTCCGTCTCCCAGATCTCCATGGGGTCATGCTCCACCCAGCCGGGCTGGGGATAGAGCTGGCGGAAGGGAAACTGGGCCTTGGACACAATGTCGCCCCGGCGGTCAAACACGATGGCCCGGGAGCTGGTGGTCCCCTGGTCCAGCGCCAGAATATAGGTTCCCATAGAAGTCTCCTCTTTCTTTTTGTTTCAGAGTATGCTAATATAGGGTATTATAACACAGAAAGGACAGGATTACCATGACGGATTTCCAGGAATTTACCTTTCTTTCCAGCGACGGCCACACCCAACTTCACGGGGCACAGTGGACCCCGGCGGATCGTAAGCCTCGGGCGGTGCTGCAGATCGCCCACGGCGTGGCGGAGCACATCCTGCGGTATGACGATTTTGCCCGGTATCTCAACGACCGGGACATCCTGGTGGCGGGACACGACCACCTGGGCCACGGCAAGTCCCTGCCGGAGGGCGGCACGCCGGTGTATTTCGGCGACGGCAGCACCTGGGAGACGGTGGTGGACGACATCCACCTGCTCCATGACCGGCTGCGGGAGCAGTATCCGGATCTGCCCATCCTGCTGATGGGCCACAGCATGGGGTCGTTCCTGTCCCGGTCGTACCTGATCCGCTATCCCGGCACGGTGGACGCCGCCATCATCATGGGCACCGGCTGGCAGCCGGAGATCACCATCCGGGGCGGCCTGCTGCTGGCGGGAATTCTGTCCGGGCTCAAGGGGCCGGACGCCGTCAGCAAAATGGTGACCAATATGGCCTTTGGGGCCTATAACAAGGCCTTCGGCGACAAGCCCCGGACCCCCAACGACTGGCTGTCCGCCGACACGGACAACGTGGACCGGTATATGGCGGACCCCCTGTGCGGCGCGGACGCCACGGTGGGCCTGTTCCGCCAGATGCTGCGGGGGCTGCGGTTCAACCAGACCCCCGGGAACATCGACCGGATGGACAAAAACGCCCCCATCCTGCTGATCGCCGGGCAGGACGATCCGGTGGGCGACATGGGGGCCGGTGTCCGGCGGACCCACGACGCCTTCAAGCGGGCGGGGGTCAGGGACGTGACCCTGAAGCTGTATCCCGGCCTGCGGCATGAGATTCTCAACGAGGCCGCCATGCGGGACACGGTGTACGGCGACATCGGGGCCTGGCTGGACCGGGTGCTGGGCTAACGCAGAGACGCCAGCAGGTTGGGCAGGCCCAGCAGGTCCACGTTGTGGGTCCGGCGCAGCAGGCGGACGGTGAAGAAGCTGTCCGCCGTCAGCACCAGCAGCAGGGCCAGTCCCGCCCCGGCGGGGGCGTGCAGGGCGATGGGGTGCAGCAGGGGTTGCACCTGCCGGAGGGCGAAGGCCGTCAACGGACCCCATATCACCGCAAAGGGCACGCAGACCCGGCGGTTCAGGTCCATGTGGGTGCCGGAATAGTCCCAGAACATGACCCCCAGCAGCCTGTCATAGAGAAAATGCACGGCGTATTCCACGGCGGTGGCCGTGAGGCCGCCGTAAAAGGCCAGGCGGAAGAAGCCCCGGGTCAGGTCGGCGGGCAGGTGCAGCACCGCCAGCATGGCCAGACCGTACACCGGGCACAGGGGCAGCAGGAGAAAGCACTTGCGCACCTGATGCCGGGACCCGGTGACGGCGGCGAAGATTTTTTCCAGCAGATATCCCAGAAAGCTATACAGACAAAACAGCCACAGCCAGTACACGGCGACGCCTCCCTTCCCCCTCATTCTGCCCCGGGAGGGCTGCCGCGATACCCGGGCAAAGGCGGGGAAAGGGAGGAAAGATATGGACCAGTGGGAGCAGCTGCGGCAGCAGTGCATGAGCTGCCGGGCCTGCGGCCTGGCGGATACCCGAACCAACGTGGTGTTCGGGGTGGGGTCCCCCACGGCGGAGGTGCTGCTGGTGGGCGAGGCCCCCGGGGCCAGCGAGGACCGGCAGGGCGAGCCCTTTGTGGGAGCCGCCGGGAAGCTGCTGGACGATATGCTGGCCATGATCGGCCTGCGACGGCAGGAAATCTACATCACCAACAGCGTCAAGTGCCGCCCGCCCAAAAACCGGGACCCTCTGAACACCGAAAAGGACGCCTGCGCCGGATTCCTGCGGCGGCAACTGGAGCTGATGCAGCCGAAAATCCTGGTGTGCCTGGGCCGCATCAGCGCGGCGGAGATCATCAAGCCGGATTTCAGGATCACCCAGGAGCACGGCCGGTTTTTTGAGAAAAACGGCATATGGATGACGGCCCTGTATCACCCCGCGGCCCTGCTGCGGGACCCGGCCAAGAAGCCGGAGACCTTCCAGGACCTGAAGCGCTTGCAGGCCAAGATCCGGGAGGTCTGCAGCCGGACGCCCATGGAATTTGCGTGACCAGGGCAAGCAATCAAAGAGACTTTTAGGCAAGCCAACGCGGCCTGTCAGGATGCATCCTGACAGGCCGCGTGTTTTTTGGGGGGTCAATCCTCTTTCTGACGGGCCAGATAGTCCCGGATGAAGTCGATGAGGTGCGCGGTGGCGGGAGGCGCATTCTCGATGCTGCGCACCGCAAGCACGATGTCGCGGTACACCTGGGGGTCGGTGGGCCGGCTGACCACATGATAGGGGGTCTTGTTCAGAAGCAGCTGCCCCATGTAGCCGATGCACAGGCCGTTTTCGATCAGGGAGAGGATCAGGTTGTCGTCCCGGCTGGTGTACTCCACCCGGGGGGTGATCTTGTTTCTGCGGAAGATGCCCGTGGCCTCCTTCTGGCTGCCCTCATCGCACAGGATGGTGGGCTCGTGCTGGAAAGTGGACAGGGGGATGGTGTCCATGGCGGCCAGGGGGCTGTTCTCCGCCGCCACGGCCAGGAAGGGGTCCCGCCGGATCAGGATGGAGTCGAATCCCCAGGGCACGGGGGCGTCGGCAAATCCAAAGTCGATCTCGTTGCGCATCAGCATGGCGGTGACCCCGTCGTCGTCCTCCCGGATCTCGATGCTTATGCTGGGATACACGGCCTTGAACTCCTTCAGAACGGGGGCCAGGACGTGGCAGGATACGCTGGAAAACGTGCCGATGCGGACGTGGCCGATCTCCAGGCCCTTGAGCTTGGCGGCCTGCTCGTTCACGGCCTCGGCCGCGTCGCTGAGCTGCTTGATATAGGGCAGGATCTGCGCGCCCTCGGCGGTGAGCACCACGCCGAACTGGCTGCGGTGCAGCAGCGTCATCTGCAGCTCGTCCTCCAGGGAGTTGATGATCTGGCTGACGGCGGACTGCGAATAATTGCAGTGCATGGCGGCCTTTGACATACTGCCCAGCTCGGCGACCTTCAAGAAAATGGAATATTTGGAATTGGTCTGCAAGGGAATGCATCCTCTTTTCCGGGTGTCTGTGAGAAATGCAGGATAAAACAGATTGTCAAATAAATCGCAACTTATTATGTCCGTTAACGGCGGTATTATATCAATTTTCCGACGCGCTGTCAACTTTTTCGCGCTGATCGCCGGGGAGCAGACAGGATAAAGGCCCGCAGATGCAGCATCTGCGGGCCTTTATCCCGGTAGAAAAATGAAAAAGAAAAGGAAGTGTTGGTGTTTGCTGGTGTTGTTATGTGTGAGAGGGGCTGCGGTCATCGTCCCCGCAGCGTCCTCTATTATGCCACAAAATCGGCCCATAAGGATATCAGTTATTTTGATATTCTGCATCAGAAACCCCGATATCCGCTGCGCTCCGTCGCCGGAATAAGCACTCTGAACAAAAAAATTCGGCTGAAATTGTTCGTTTTGTAACATAAAACGAGCCAAAACCAGAAAAATTTCGCGGCGGGAAACTCAATAAGAAAATGTGAAGAACTGTATCACGTTTACTCATTATCATTGTGTCGATTTTTCCACTATAATTGGGAGCAAGACAAAGGCGGCGTAAGGTGATCAATCCCTTGGCGCATGCGTCGAGTCCGGGCTTGCCTACGCCTCTTCCGGATTTCTTTGCAGCCCAATCGCTGTCCCGTACATCAAGCCGCAGCTGGGCGACAAGCAAATCTCCCTCCTCTCCCAGCAGGACATCCAGCGGATGTACCGCCGCCTAAAAACGGAGGGGCGTATCCACGAGCACCCCGAGATGGGGCATCAGCTCTCCGACTCCATGGTGCGCCACATCCATTCCACACTCCACGCCGCGCTGAAGGACGCGGTGCAGGCGCATGTCATTCCCAGAAATCCTACTGAGGGGACAACGGCGCCCAAGCCCAACTACAAGCCCAAGCGTATCCTCACCCGCGCGGAGCTGGACGACTTCCTTACAGTGGTGGAGCAGGACGAGGTGTGGCGAGACTTCTTCCAGACGGAGCTGATGACCGGCCTGCGCCGCGGTGAGATCTGCGGTCTGCAGTGGAGCGACTTCGATGGGAATACCGGGACGCTGAAGGTATGCCGAACCCTCCACAGCCAGCGGAAGGGCGAGTACACCGTCGGTGAGACAAAGACCAATCAGGGTATGCGCACTATCATCCTGCCGCACAGCGTGACGGAAATCCTACGGCGGCGAAAAGTGGATGCCATCAGCCAATGGATATTCCCTGATCCGGTGAAGCCGGAAGATCCCGTCGATCCCAACGCGGCGTATCGCCACATGAAGACAATGCTCCAGCGGGCAGGACTCCCCAGCATCCGCTTCCACGATCTGCGTCACACCTTCGCCACCCACGCCCTCACCAGCGGCGTGGACGCCAAAACCCTGTCGGGGATTCTGGGCCACACCAACGCCTCCTTCACGCTGGACACCTACACCCATGTCACATCGGATATGCAGAAGACAGCCTGCGGCATCGTGGGCGGCTTCATGGAAGACATCTTCGGAAAGGAGTTGAAACCGTGGCAAGAAAACGAAAAGCCGGAGACGGAACAGTAAGGCAGCGCAAGGACGGTCGGTGGGAGGGGCGCATCGTCATCGGCTACGATGATAACGGCTATCCCAAGACGAAAAATGTCCTCGCTAAAACGAAGAAGGAGTGCCTTGAAAAACTCCAAAAGCTCAAGGAGGAATGCGGCGGGCTGAAGCCCGAAAAAGTGCGGTCCGAGATGCCCTTCGGGGACTGGCTGACATACTGGTATGAGCATCACTCCAAGCCTAAGATCCGCCCAACTACGCAGGAGACCTATGAGAGCCGCATCCGTCTGCATATCATCCCGGAGATCGGGGACATCCCGCTGAACAAGCTGACGCAGAATGATCTGCAACAGTTCTACGGTCGGCTCAAGAAAAGCGGCCGAAAGCGGTTCACCGACAAGTACGGCGAGGGGCTGTCCGACCGAATGGTGCGTATGTGTCACGCCACCTGCCGCTCCGCATTGGAGAAGGCGGTGCAGGATGGGCTGATCCGTGTGAACCCAGCCATCGGCTGCAAGCTGCCGCCCAAGAAGGTGTGGGAGATGCAGGTGCTGACGCGGGAGGAACTTCAAAGGTTCCTCATTCAGGCGAAGTTCGAGGGCTACTACGAAGTGTTCCTTCTGGACTTGGCAACCGGCCTGCGCCGGGGTGAGCTGATGGCGCTACAATAGGACGACCTGAACTTCAAAACCGGCGTACTGAATGTGAACAAGCAGGTCTACGATGTGCGTGGCCAACTTCAGATCAGCACGCCCAAGACGAAGAACTCCGTCCGCAAGATCGTCCTGCCGCCCGCTGTGGTGGCAGTGCTGCGGGAGTACAAAAAGACGGTGGACTCCCGTTGGATGTTCCCGTCCCCTGTGAAGGAGGACTGCCCCATCACGCCCGGCGTGGTGCGCCGCAGACTGCAGCTCATTCTGGAGCACGCAGGATGCAAACATGTTAGATTTCATGATCTGCGTCATACATTCGCGACGCTGGCGCTGGAGAACGGTATGGATGTGAAAACGCTCTCCGCCATGCTGGGACATGTGTCGGCGGCCACCACGCTGGACATCTACACCCACATTACCGATGACATGCGGCTCACGGCCGCCGCCAACATCGACCGCGGCATTGGCAAGGCAACGCCGCAGGAGGACGCTTCGGAGCCGGGGCAGGAAACTGCCCCGGCCCAGGCGGAAAAGCCGAGTATGACCGATTTCAAGCCCGTCCTACCCAACCGCCGCAGGGCGGGTACCGGTTGCATCTCGTCCAAAGGCCTGAACCTGTGGGAGGGACGTTACTCGCCCATGTGGATCGACGGAAAAAAGCACGCCCGAAATGTCTACGCCCATACCCGTGAGGAGTGCGAGGAGAAGCTCAAAGTGCTGATCATCGATATGAAAACCGAGCTCGCGGAGTTGAAACGGCAGAAAGCGGAAGGAACTCTGCCGCCGCATGAGTCGGAGAAGAGGAAGAAGAAAACAAAAAAGAGTAAGTAAAAGAATCATCGACAGGGGTGCCAAGTAATTGGTACCCCTGTCGGTGATTTTATCATACACATGGAGCTGCAGTAAAATGCAGAATGTACTGTCCGTATAATAGGACAGCATATTTGTTATAGTTGAAACATAGAAAGATTGTAAATTTCGACATTTAATGCTATACTTAATAACAGGAGTTGGTACTATGAAAAAATTCTTTCGCTTAGTTAAGCATCTACCCCATACGATGTTTAATCTCATGTTAAGCCTCTCCGCCTCGGCTTATGTCGTAGTTGTATTTCTAATTAAAGAAGGAATTACATTATCTTTTCTGCCACAGAAGTTGGAGTATATATCTTACATCATTTATCTGATGGCTCCCGTGCTCGTTGCGTGGTTGTGCCTGCGATTGTCTAAGCATTTGTCCGTGTGCGGAATGGAGTGTCAGATAGAAGAGATTGAACTCGCAAGCCATTCATTTTTGCCCAATTATTTAGGGTACTTTTTTGTAGCATTGAGCATTCCGAACGTTACAACATTAATTTATGTCTACGCAGTTATTTTTGTTTTTACCCATCTTTCTCAGGCGCTGAGTTTTAATCCCTTGTTCCTTCTGTTTGGGTATCAGTTTTATTTCGTAACGGGAGAAGATGGAACGAAGATTTTCCTTATCACTAAACAGAAAATGAAAGTCTACCAAGATGCCGAATTGAACAATTTGCGCAGAATTAATGACTTTACTTTTATCGATATGGGGTAAACTTATGAATTATTTATTGGCTCGTATCCGTGACCGCAGAAATGGCATGCGGTGCGTTTTGTCAAATCAGGAAATGTATGAAAGCCCTAACACCTTAGATTCGGCGGTTCCCTATGCGCCAGACGATTCTCTTGAAGAGGGTGAATGGTTCTACTTGGATAATTTTACTCAGAGAGACTACTGTTTGGATATTTTGAGATCACCTGTTAACGGAACAGCGTATGCAGCAATCACAGATGACGAACTCGGAATAATTTCGTTTCTCTGCTCTGTCCAGGATGACGGATTAGTCTATTTTCAGAGAGTCACCAAAACTCAACTGCTTCGCCAGAAGCGAGTTGTGTTTGGAGACAGTGTGCGGTTTGAAGAAAATTCAAGAGAAATTGTAATTAACTCCGCTCCTGACGCGATATACCGTTCCACGGATAACCGCTTGTTCTTTCAGAAGTTGTCTGCTATTACTACGATTTTCCACGGAATTGATGAAATTTTTCGTGAAGCAACAGATGAGGAAACCAACAACTTCTTGGCTTCCGACTTTATTGTCTTAGGTGAATCGTACGATAGCTCATGCGTGAAGAAACCAAATCGCAAGCGAATTGCACTTGCTAAGGAAGCATTAAACAGCTATGATGCTGAACAAAAGGCAGCGGTTTTGCAGTCTATCAGAGACTACTATCCTTCCATCATAAATGACGACGATTCGTTTAAGATTGAGACCGACGATGATTTAACTTACTTGCTATATGGTGTTTTGCAGAGATACTACACAACGGCAGACGGCAGAGAGAAGCGCATTGCCAGCTCCGTACGTAGTCTACAGCAGTAAACAAAGCAAAATGTATCGCTGCTGGTGGTTAGTCGGTAGCGAGATGTTTGTATGATGTGTCCGCTCAAATCCTGCGCCGCAATAGACAAAGAATAAGAAAAATCCCTCTGAAATCGTTGATTTCAGAGGGATTTTGGTCCGAGTGAGGTGACTTGAACACCCAACCTCGACATCCCAAATGTCGCGCCCTACCAGTTGAGCCACACCCGGATATTCGATTTTTCGTCATACCATCATGACAAGGGAAAAACAAGGATTTTTCTGTCTGTGGTCATTTATGTGGTCAAAGCCGATTTTATACCGCTTTCGGCAATCAGGGGAAATCCCGCAAACGCAGGTGTCGCAAGGCTTTGCGACGTTTCGCCTCATCCTATCCCGGATACAGCCACGGCACTCCCAAAGCAGGCGCGCTACCAACTGCGCTACACCCGGTTATTGAGTTTTTTATCCGGCTGGGCGTATTCTCCCAAATGTGGCGCGGTACCAGCTCCGCTATACCCGGTTGATTCTGCCGTGGGGGACTCTCCCAGTATACCGCATTCCGGGCGCGATTTCAAGACATTTTATCGCGTCCTGGATCATGGGCCCGGCATGAAGGTGAGCACAAAAGAAAAAGCACCATCTTCTCAGATGGTGCTTTTTGGAGCGGGCGACGAGGCTCGAACTCGCTACCTCGACCTTGGCAAGGTCGCGCTCTACCAGATGAGCTACGCCCGCAAACGCAAGATTAATTATACTCCCGGATCCCGGATTTGTCAACCCCTGCGTTCCGCGTTTTTCAGCTTTTTTTCAGCAAAATCTCGATGATGCCCACGTCGCCGCCTTCGGGATAGAAATTCACGGTCCAGGGCTCCTTCTGCTCCGGGGCCTCCATGGCCTGGACCTGGTCCACGATGGAGCGGACCTGGTCCTCCTGGTGGTCAAAGTACCCCACCTGCACCACCAGCTCCGGGCTTCCGCTGCGGGCGGCGGCGGTCAGCAGCTCCCCCAGGGCGGAGACGCTGGTGGTATACACCATGGAGGCGATCTGCTCCTGGGTGCGGCGATAGCCGATGGTCAGATGAATGGCGGTGTAGTTCCGGGCGCTGTCGTCGATGGTGTAGGTGAGGTACTCCACGGCGTAGGCCCCTAAGGGCGTCTCCTGCTGCACCTCCTTGCAGGCCCGCTCCGCCGCGGCGGAGGCGTCCAGAGGCTCCGTCCCGGCATAGAGCCAGATGGTGCCCTCCCGGGCGCCGCCGGTCAGCAGCAGCATCAGGTCGTTCACCAGGTCCTGATAGCTCTCTGCCCGGAGGACGGACCGGTCCTCGCTTTCGTAATAGGTGGAGCTGTGGGGCTGGACCACGCTGTATTCCCGCTCCAGGATGGAGCCGCAGCCGGTCAGCAGCAGCATCAGCGCCGCCAGAAGGGCGGCAAGCAAGGCTTTTTTCATGGCCGCGCCTCCGTTACAGGCCCGTGGGGTCATAGTGGGTGAAGCCCTCGCCCAGCACCTCATGGGCGTCGCACACGATGACGAAGGCGTCCGGGTCGATGCTCTGCACCAGCTTCTTGATGGGGATGAAGTGCCGGCGACCGAAGGCGCACAGGATGATCCGCTTTTCCTGGCCGCTCCAGGCCCCCTTACCGTCCAGCAGGGTGACGCCCCGGTCCAGCTGCAGCAGCTTCTGGGTAATGGCCTCATACTGCTCACTGATGATATAGGCCACCTTGGAGGCGTTGGGACCGTACACCACCCGGTCGATAAGCAGGGACAGGATATACAGGGCCACCACGCCGTACATGGCCCGGGTCATATCCCGGAAGCACAGGGCGTACCCGATGGTCACGGCCACGTCCAGGCCCAGACAGAGGCTGCCGATGGACAGCCCCTGGAACTTCAGCTTCAGCAGCCGGGCGGCCATCTCCGTGCCGCCGGTGGTGGCGCTTTCGTGCAGCAGCAGGCCGCAGCCGATGCCCGACACGATGCCGCCGTAGATACAGGCCAGAATGGGGTCCATGGGTGAGAAGGTGTGGATCGAGGCCAGCAGGTCGATCATCAGGGAGCTGACGGCGGTGGCGTACAGGGACGAGATCAGCAGATCCCGGCCGATCTTCTGCCAGCCCAGGATGAACAGGGGGATGTTCAGCACCAGGGCGATGGTACCCACCGGCAGCATAGGCAGAAAGTGATTGATGATCTGGGCAACGCCGGTGAAGCCGCCCACGGTGAAGTGATTGGGCACGAAGAACCAGTTGAAGCCCAGGGCATACAGGGCACAGGCCACGGTGATCAGTCCGTAGCGCTTCAGAGTCTTGGCAGCGGGCATAATGGGCACCTCTCTTTTCGTATGTGTGGGGGAAAACGGGTCTTTATAACAGGGTCAGCTGTTCCTCGCCCCGGTCCTCGGGCTTGAGGATGGCTCCGGCGGCGGGGATGGTGCGGGTGCGGTAGCGGGGCAGGTTCACGATGCCGCTGTCCTCCGCCGGGACCACCCGGTCCAGATGATACTTGGGCTTCAGGGTCATCACCGCCACCCCCTGGACGTTCCGGGTGGTCTTGGGGGTCAGCAGGGAGGTGTGCACCAGCAGGGCCCGGGGCTCCGTGGATACCAGGGCCAGCTCCCGGTCCTCCGGCAGAGGCAGGATGCACACCAGGGGGCTCTTGTCGGAATAAGCGCCGGTGAGCTTCCTGCGGTTGGACACCGTGGCATAGGCGGACAGCTCCACCCGGGCGGCCTTGCCGTTTTCATAGAAGAACAGCAGACAGCCGCTGTAGTCCCCGGGCAGCACCATGAAGATGACCCGCTCGCCCTCGTCCATGGCCAGACGGCCCGGCAGATAGTCGCCCAGGGCGCTGGCCTTGCCGTCGCCGAACTCCGACACCCGGGTCTTGTACACCTGGCACCTGTCGGTGAAGAACATGACCTCGGCGTTGTTGGAGGTTTCCATCTGCTGGAGGAGGCTGTCGCCCTCCTTGAACTTCTGCTCCCCGCTCATGCGCAGGGACTTGGGGGTGATCTTCTTGAAGTACCCCTCCCGGGACAGGAACACCGTCACCGGGTAGTCCTCGGGCTGGCTGTCCTCCACATATTCCTCCACCTCGTGGCCGTATACAATCTCCGTGCGCCGGGGCACGGCATATTTCTTCCGGACCTGCTCCAGCTCGTCCACGATGATCTTCCGGATCCGGGCGGGTTTGGCCAGGGTATCCTCCAGGTCGGTGATCTCCCTTTGCAGGTCCTCGGTCTCCCGGACCCGCTTGAGGATGTATTCCTTGTTGATGTTGCGCAGCTTGATTTCCGCCACATATTCCGCCTGGACCTGGTCGATGCCGAAGCCGATCATCAGGTTGGGGATCACCTCGGCCTCCTCCTCGGTTTCCCGGATGATGGCGATGGCCTTGTCGATGTCCAGCAGAATGCGCTTCAGGCCCAGCAGCAGGTGCAGCTTGTCCTTTTTGCGGCTGAGCACGAAATACACCCGCCGCCGCACGCAGTCCGTGCGCCAGGCGGTCCACTCGCCGAGAATTTCGCCCACCCCCATGACCCGGGGCATCCCGGCGATGAGGATGTTGAAATTGCAGCTGACGGTGTCCTGCAAAGGGGTCAGCCGGAAGAGCTTGGTCATCAGCTTCTCCGGGTCCACATTGCGCTTCAGGTCGATGGCCAGCTTCAGACCGGACAGGTCCGTCTCGTCCCGCATATCGCTGATTTCGGTGATCTTCCCGGCCTTAATGAGCTCCGCCACCTTGTCCAGAATGGCCTCGATGGAGGTGGAATAGGGGATTTCGTAAATTTCGATGAGGTTTGCCTGCTTGTCATAGCGCCAGCGGGAGCGTACCTTCACGCCGCCCCGCCCGGTGCGGTACAGCTCCCGCAGCTCCGCCGGGTCGCAGATGATCTGGCCCCCGGTGGGGAAATCCGGAGCCAGCAGTGTGGAGGCGATGTCGTGGTCCGGATTTTTCAGCAGGGCCACGGTGGTGTCGCACACCTCCCCCAGGTTGAAGCCGCAGATCTGGGAGGCCATGCCCACGGCGATGCCCTGGTTGGCGGACACCAGCACGTTGGGGAAGGTGGTGGGCAGCAGGGACGGCTCCTTCATGGAGTTGTCGTAGTTATCCACAAAATCCACGGCGTCGCAGTCCAGGTCCCGGAACAGCTCCGCGCAGATGGGGGCCAGCTTCGCCTCGGTGTACCGGCTGGCGGCATAGGCCATATCCCGGGAGTACACCTTGCCGAAGTTGCCCTTGCTGTCCACAAAGGGGTGCAGCAGGGACTCGTTGCCCTTGGCCAGGCGCACCATGGTCTCATAGATGGCCTGGTCGCCGTGGGGGTTCAGGCGCATGGTCTGGCCCACGATGTTGGCGGATTTGGTGCGCCCGCCGGTAAGCAGGCCCATTTTATACATGGTATACAGCAGCTTCCGGTGGGAGGGCTTGAAGCCGTCGATCTCCGGAATGGCCCGGGAGACGATGACGCTCATGGCATAGGGCATATAGTTCTCGTCCAGCGTCCGGGTGATGGGCTGCTCCACCACCGTGCCCCGCAGGCCCATTACATTGGGGTCCGCCGGCCGGTGGACGGTTTTCGGTTCTGTTTTCTTTTTTGCCATGGGAAACGGGTTCCTTTCGTTGTGGGGTTATTGTCAGGGGCCGCCGCGCATCCGTAGGGGCGAGCCTCTGTCCGCCCCTACGCACCTTAGTTATCGTTCATTCCAAATTGGATACTCTTTAGTTTTTCCTTCCACAAGCTCTCCGTATGGATGACTTCGTCATCCGTCAGCGTTTTAGGAAGAATTTGCAGGATAGAAAACTGAAAATACTGATAGCGGTCGGGATGGTCGCATATAAGCTCTTTCATCAGCTTGTTATGCCCATGGAGGGAATCTGCGTAAACACGCCAGCGGCCCAGCAGGCCGTCCTTTCCGTAGGCGGAGCCGACATACTGCTTCCCGTTCTTCGTGTCCACAATGAGGTATACCGCATTCACAGCGGACAACGCCGCCTGCCACAGCTCATAGATGTCGCTGTCCTCCACCACCTCTTTCAGCTCTGCATACGTGAGTACCACCTTGTCATAGCCAATAAACGGTTTTTTGACGGGGGAGTCGATGGCCAGGACGTCCTTTTCCGTGGTGCCCTTCTGATGCCACGACAGAGCAGATTTGCCCCACTCGATCGCCAGCCGATGCTCAAATTCCCGCAGGCAGTCCACGGGTTCCAGATCAAAATAGGCAAGGTTTCCTTCAAAGCGTCCCTCCAGCGGAAAAGCTGCCGGTTTGAGGTCGGGCGTGGCCGGGACGGAGCCGTTGACCTTATAGCAGGCAAACAGACGGGCGGTGGTGCTTTTTCCACTGATGAACACGCACCAGTAGTCGTAATCTTTGCTGAAATTCGGCTTTTGGATGCGGGTGTATTCCCAGACCATCTGGGGACTGGCATAATAACACTTGGCAAAATCCTTATCTGACAGCGAGTGGCGAATAAGCTTCACCCTCGCTGGGTCCAATCCGGCCTTTTTCAGAATATCCGTGAAATGCAGCAGAGACACAACGAATCCTCCTCATTTTCAGATAAATGCACTTCCCTACCCCCGCCAATTTGCCAAGGGATAGGTGCCGTTTTCCTTCTTATAAGCGGTCAACAGCTCGTGCTCCCTCTGCTCGCAATTTTCGCAGACTTCGTACTCTAACAGCAGGAGCGGATAGTCCTTCACCTGCCAAATGGCGCGCCCACCCTTGTGGTTGACAGCGGTGTCCCAGCCGTATTTTACATATTGCAGCACCCGCTGCCGCAGGCCGCCGCGTCCGTTAGCCTTGCCGATGTACAAAACGGTTTTATCTGTGCATTGGCCGTATTTTTGTTCCAAAATTGCCGCCGGATAACCTTTTGCACGCAAATTGTCGGAGCCCTCAATAAAGGAAATGGGTAGCTTTTCCGGGGCCAGCACTCGGTAAATACCTGGCTGACACGGAAGCGAACTGCACTTTGTCCGATGGAGTTCTTCCAAAGTGGAGACCGTTGGGTTCTTTTTATACAGTTCCCTTAAATGGCAAAACAGTCGAAGTAAGGTCCCCTCCGCAATGCTGCGGTAAGTAAGCGTTCCCTGGCAAAAGTAGTCGCGCCGAAAATGCCATGTCAGACAGGCAAGGGTCGCTAAATATGGGAGTTCTTCCGTACTCAAATTATCCATCTGCTCGTCGCGCACGCCATACAGTGACAACACATACGGGTAATTGCTTAGAAAGTAACCTGCCTCATAGTTCCTTTTAATTAAATCGCTTATTGGGAAGGTTATTACCCGAAACTTTTCATCAAAGCTGTCTATGGAATATTGGCGGCACAGCTCTTTTAGCATCGGGTCGCGGTCAACACTTTCCAAAAATGAAATATCTTTATCAAATCTGTCCATACGCCCCCTCAGCTCACGTCGATCATATCCAGGTACAGGTGGCCGTTTTCGGCGATATAGTCCTTCCGCCCGGCCAGGTTGTCCCCCAGCAGCAGGTCGAACACCCGGGCGGTCTCCTCCGCGTCGTCGGGCAGCACCTTCACCAGCCGCCGGGTCTCCGGGTTCATGGTGGTCAGCCACATCATCTCCGGGTCGTTTTCACCCAGTCCCTTGGACCGCTGGACGGTGAACTTCTTCCCCTCCAGCTGGCGGACGATGTCGCCCTTCTCCTTTTCGGAGTAGGCAAACCAGGTCTTTTCGGCGTTTTTCTCCCGATAGGTGATCTCAAACAGCGGGGTCTCGGCGATATACACATAGCCCTCCCGGATCAGGGTGGGGCACAGCCGGTACAGCATGGTCAGGATCAGGGTCCGGATCTGGAACCCGTCCACGTCGCCATCGGTGCAGATGACCACCTTGCTCCAGCGGAGGTTGTTCAGGTCAAACTGGCTCAGCTCCTTGGCGGCCTTGCCCTGGACCTCCACGCCGCAGCCCAGCACCTTCATCAGGTCCGTGATGACGTCGCTTTTGAAGATCCGGGGATAGTCGGCCTTCAGGCAGTTGAGGATCTTGCCCCGGACGGGCATCAGCCCCTGGAACTCCGCGTCCCGGGACTGCTTGCAGGCGCCCAGAGCCGAGTCGCCCTCCACGATATAGATTTCCCGCCGGTCCACCTCCTTGGTGCGGCAGTCCACGAACTTCTGCACCCGGTTGGCGATGTCGATCTTCTCCGACAGCTTCTTCTTGGCGCCCAGGCGGGTGCGCTCCGCCGTCTCCCGGCTGCGCTTGTTGATAAGCACCTGGGCGGCCATGCGCTCGGCGTCGTCGTGGTTCTCGATGAAGTATACCTGCAGCTGCTGGCGCAGGAACTCGGACATGGCGTCCTGGATGAACTTGTTGGTGATGGCCTTTTTGGTCTGGTTTTCATAGCTGGTCTGGGTGGAGAAGTTGCTGCTCACCAGCAGCAGGCACTCCTGCACATCGGGAAAGGTGATCTTGCTTTCGCCCTTGGTATATTTGTTGTTCTCCCGCAGATATTTGTCCAGCGCGGCCACAAAGGCCAGGCGGGTGGCCTTGTCGGGGCTGCCGCCGTGCTCCAGGAAGCTGGAGTTGTGATAGTGCTCCATCAGATGCACCCGGTTGGAAAAGCACCAGGCGATGTTCAGCTTCACCTTGTACTCGGGCTTGTCCGCCCGGTCCCGGCCCTGGCGCTCCGCCTCCCAGCACACGGGCCGGGTGATGGGGTCGTCCCCGGCCAGCTCGGCCAGATAGTCCCGGATGCCGTTTTCATACAGGAAGTCCTGGGTCTCGAACCTCCCGGGGGACACCTCATCCCGCAGCCGGAAGGTCACCCCGGCGTTGACCACCGCCTGCCGCTTCATCACGTCCTGATAGTAGGCCAGGGGGATGTCGATGTCGGTGAACACCTCCAGGTCCGGCAGCCAGCGGATGGTGGTGCCGGTTTTCTTCCGGGTCAGGGGGGTGACCTCCATCTGGCCCACGATCTCGCCCCGCTGGAAGTGGAGCTTATACTCATTGCCGTCCCGGCAGACGGTAACGTCCATATAGCGGCTGGCGTACTGGGTGGCGCAGGAGCCCAGACCGTTCAGGCCCAGGGAGAACTCATAGTTTTCCCCGGTGGGGTCGTATTTGCCTCCGGCGTACATCTCGCAGAACACCAGCTCCCAGTTGTACCGCCCCTCCTTCTCGTTCCAGTCCACGGGACAGCCCCGGCCCTGGTCCTCCACCTGGATGGACCGGTCCTGGAACCGGGTGACGGTGATTGCCCGTCCGAAGCCCGCCCGGGCCTCATCGATGGCGTTGGAGAGGATCTCGAACACCGCGTGCTCGCAGCCCTCCAGCCCGTCGGAGCCGAAAATGACGCCGGGCCGTTTCCGGACCCGGTCCGCTCCCTTCAGACTGGAAATGCTGTCGTTGTCGTATGCTTTTTTCTTGGCCATATCCTTCCTCCGGCGGCCGAAGCCGCTAATTCTCCAATATACAAATCTTATTTTAACGCAAAAATTTCCGTCTGGCAAGAGCCGGACGGGGATGGGAAAAAATGTTTTTCCGGGGCAAAAAGCTGCAGACGGCGAAGCCGTCATAACAAATCGGCAACCGGCGGGAGATCATGCCGCGCAAGGGTTTTGCACATTTTCCACAGGGTTTTCCACCGCGTTATGTCAACAAGGAAAACCGCCAAAAATGCCGGAACTCGGCGGGAGGGGGCAAAGCCTGCCGCCGGTCCGCGCTTTCGCGGACCGGCGGGACATATTTCACAGCCAGCTCTGGTCGAAGCCGTAGGGCAGCAGCTCCCGCAGGCGGAAGCTCCTGGCCTGCCCCTGCCCGTTGAGGCAGATGACCTCCATCTCCGGAGCGAATTCCATCATCACCTGGCGGCAGGAGCCGCAGGGCACGCAGTAGTCCTGGCTTTTCCCGGCGATGACGATGCGCACAAAGTCCCGGTGCCCCTCGCTGACGGCCTTGAAGATGGCGGTGCGCTCGGCGCAGATGGTGCAGCCGTAGGCGGCGTTTTCAATGTTGCAGCCGGTGAAAACCGTTCCGTCGGCGCACTCCAGCGCCGCCCCCACCGGAAAGTGGGAATAGGGGATATAGGCCCGGTCCAGCATGGCCACGGCGGCCTGGCAAAGCTTGTCTCTTGTCACGAAGCAAGTCTCCTTCCGTGATGTTTCTGAAGAAAATTGTAGTATAAATTCCGCCTTTCGTCAAGTCCTATCCGCCGTAGGGAGCGATGGTGACGCCGGTGTAGTACCAGTGGAGAATTTCCTGCCAGGACTTCCCCTCCTCCGCCAGGCGGTTGGCCCCGTACTGGCTCATGCCCACCCCGTGGCCGAAGCCGGTGACGCGGAATGTAACCCTGTCCGCCGCGGCCTCCGCCGTGAAGCACGCCGACCGCAGGCCAAACAGGCTCCGGACCTGGGTGCCCTCCGCTGTGACGCCGCCGATGCAGATGCTCTCCACTCGGCCGGAGGCGTTTTCCTGTCGGCCGGTGATCCAGGTTTCCGGCCCTCCGGCGAAGGATGCCTCCGGATAGGCCGCCAGGAAGGTCTGCTGAAACTCTGCCGCCGGGATTTCCTTGACGCTGTAGTAATTGGGCACGGTGTCCTCCCCCTCGGGGCTTTCCACGCTGTGCAGATACGGCAGGGTGGACACCCACACGTCCCCGGAGTTGGCGGTGACTCCGGCGGAGGAGGAGTGGAAGGCCGCTAAAATGGGCTGGCCGTTGTAGAGGATCACCTGGCCGTCGGTGTCCCGTACGGCCTGCTGGACCTTGGCCTCGTATTCGGCGGCGTGGTCGCCCCACTTTTCCGCCGCCGCCTGGGCGGAGGTGTAGGCATTGCAGCAGCGGTAGTCCATGCACACGTCGGCGTCCGGGTGGGCGGCCTTCCGGCCGGAGGCCATGTGGTAATAGATAAAGGTCCGCTCCGCCACGGCCTGGGCGTCCAGGGCCTGCTGGTGGAAGGCGGCGGGCATCTCCCCCCGGACCACCCCGGGCAGGTATTCCGCCATGGTCATCTCCACCACCTGCTCCCCGTCCCATACCCGCAGCAAAGTGTTCGCATCGGCGGCGGTTTGTCCCGCATTTTCGCCGGCCTGTCCCGGGTCATTGTCCGGGACAGGCCGGGCCGCCGATGGGGATTTTGCCGTCCCCAGCAGTCCCCCGCCGAACAGCAGCACCGTCAGCAAAAGCCCCGCCGCCCAGTAACGCATGTCCATCCCTCCTGTGGCTTTTTGTTCAGCATATGCAAAGGCTCCCATCGGCAGAACCGGAACCTGTGCCCCGTTTTTGCCCCATGCCGGGGGATATTCTTCCTGGGAAAGGAGTGAGCGCCATGACACAAACGGGTGAACGGCGGCTGCCGGGGCGCATTCTGTCCCGCCCGGCCGCCGAGCGGCTGCTGCGGGACGGCTTCCCGCCCCACACCGCCGTGATCAGCTTCTATGATCCGCCGTCCCGGCGGACGGGGCAGGCCTCCCGGCCGCTGGATTACGGCGGGAAGGCGGAGCGGGTATTCTGCGCGGCCCTGCACGATATCGACCTGGAGGTCCTGGGAGATTACGGCCTGTCCTTTGATACCTATTTTCCCCAGGCTCCCGCCCTGGCCGCGTTTATCTATGACGCCGCGGAGGCGGGACTGGACATCTTCTGCCAGTGCGAGTATGGGCAGAGCCGCAGCGCCGCCTGTGCCGCCGCCATCCGGGAGCATTTTTACGGAGACGGCATAGAGATTTTCGCGGATTACCGGTATTACCCCAATCAGCTGGTCTATAACAAGCTGAAAGCGGCACTGGACGCGGAAAAGCTCCGGCGGGAGCATGGGAGGGAATAAATGGATATCGGTCGGTTTGTGGACTCCGCCGCCATTCGGGCGTACCTGAAGGAGCAGAATTATCCGTTTTCCGCCCAGGAGGCGGCTTTTCTGGTGTATCAGTGCAAAACCGCCTCCCTGGAGGAGCGGGTGCGGGCCTGGGAGGAGATCATCCGCACCATGCCCAACTGCTCCCTGGAGAAAACCCGCTGCCGGGAGGAGATCCCGGATTTCCGCGCCTTCCTGCGGCGGTGCAGCGCCCTGCTGCGGCGGCAGGCCCGGCAGTTTCAGCAGACGGACGGCTGCGTCTTTTCCTACGAGGACGCCAGCTTTTCCGAAAAGGCGTACCGGGCGGAAAGCGGGCTGTTCAGCACCTATGACCGCTGCCGGGACGCCTGTGTGCAGGAAATGCGGGAGGAGGGCTGGGACCGCGCCCGCATCCGGAAGCATAAGCCGGATAAAACGGAGTTCGGCTGCGGGGACGTGTGTTGCCTGAACCCGGCCGGAGAGGTTCTGTGCTGCGATATCCGCGGCCAGGCGGGAGAGGCCTATGAACCCCTGTCCGCCCTGGCGGATATGTGGCTGGAATTTCCCACGCCGTTTCACGCCGGAGACCTGGTCTATGCCCCCACAGGCGGCGTGTGGAAACCCTTTGTGCTGACGGATATTTCCACATGGGACTCCCGGCGCATCCGGCAGGAGCTTCCGTCCACGGCGTATGCGGAGGGCTGGCTGGCCTATCGGGATAAGCAGCTGGCCCGCTGCCGGATGCAGGGCTGCGGCGACGCCGTGGCCGGGGGATACACCACGGGACTGTCGCCGGACAGCTCCATTCCCTATCTGTTCCACGACGAGTTCCCCTTCTGCAATTATTGGGAGCTGGAGTTTTACCCCAAGCCCCTCAGCGGCAGTCAGCGGCTTCTGCAGCCGGTTATCAATTATCTCAGGCGTGACAGTTCCATGGAGCTGTTGGTCAACAGCTATTCGGTGCTGCTGCAGAAAATCATCTGGGAAGCGCAGCTGGACGCCCTGCAATATGTGTACGCAGGCGGAGTCCTGCCCGCCTGCGGCCTGCCGGAGGCGGATGCAGACAAATAACAGATGCAGACAAATAGCAAAGGACCGGCGATGCTGCCGGTCCTTTGCTATTTCCCGCAGGGCGGGGGCTGTGTGTCCCGCTGCTTCACAGCTTCAGATCGCAGAGCACCCGGTCCATCAGATCGCCGCAGCCGGGGTCGGCGTGGATCTTTTCCGAAAGCTCCTTCATAAACCGGCAGTTCTCCGGCAACTCGCCGGTGAACACCTCCGCCCGGTACAGGGGAGAATAGCTGGCCCACCAGCTGAAATCATACTCCTGGGCGAAGTAGTGTCCGTTCAGCAGGGCTCCCTGGCCGATGCCGCCATCCAGATTGGGAAACAGGCACCACAGGCCGCAGCTGCCGCTGCGGGCCTGGATCAGCAGGCAGTAAAACGGCATCGGGACAAAGGGGCGGCAGTCGATGCGCAGAATATCCCCCGGCTTGTACGGGGTGGGAAGGACCAGCCCGCCCATGCCCAGAGCCCGGCAGCACTGCGTTCTCAGGCCGGGGACCAGCTGCTGCTGAGAGAAGAACAGCGGCTCGCCCTCCGGCGAAAGGACGTAGATATACACCGGGCGGCGGAATCCATCATCGCGGGGCTGCTGGTTCAGGTCATACAGCTCCATGGTCCAGAACCGGGTTTCCCAGTCATCTGCCGTCCAGTTGTAGTCGTGCTCGTCGCAATACGCCCCCACCTCCCGGTCCGTTTCTTCGCAGTCGGCGCGATAGGCCCGGACGGCCTGCCGGGCCTCCGCCAGACTCCACACGGGATACGGCCCGTCTATCGTGTCCGTCCGGCGCTCCTCCGCGTCGTACCCGATCAGCTCCATGCTGAGGTACGCGTCGGAGGCGTCCGCCTGCTCCAGGGCCTTCAGGGCGTCCTCTATGCAGTGCAGCGCCCCCAGAATGGCCCACAGGTCCTCCTCCGGCGTTTCCGCCTTCAGCCGGAGCAGCAGCTCCCGCTTCCGGTACAGGCTCACCGGCGCGCCGCAGATGATCTCGGCATACTGCGCGCAGCAGAGCTTCTCCGGCGGCGCCAGCAGATACTCCCGCAGCTCCGGGGATTCCAACAGGGACAGGATTTCTTCCTTGCATTCATGATCCATTTGTCTCGCCTCCTGATAGAGAGCCTATCAAAGGGGACGGGACAAAAACGGGGCACCGGGAGGCGCTGCGCCCCGGTGCCCCTGATGCACTTATGCGTTTTTCATCGCGGCCCGCATCTTCGCCACCGCGATCCACGCCTCCCCCTCCCACCGGATGGGGTTGGGGGTGATTTTTCTGATTTCGTCTTGCAGGTCTTTATAGTCTGTGTATTCGGTTATGGCGCTCCACGCCATGTGCTTATAGCAATACGTCTCCCCGGAGCCGGTCACGTCGGACACCTGCTTACTCAGCCTCTGAAGGATGAAGCTGTCGATGGGGACGTGGAGAGACTCCTCCTTGATTTCCTCCGGCAGCAAATCAAGCAACCAAAGATATTTCAGCGTCATATTCACCCACTTCTGCGCCTGGCCGCAGGTAAACGGTTCCCCCAAAAGGCCGCTGTCGTCCATCATGCGGCATATTTCTTCGCATTTCTCCTGGTGCCAGGCGTCAAAATCCCCGGCGGGAAGCGGATAAAGACGTTCGCAGACGGAGTCCACCAACGCCTTCTTTTGCTTACGAAATGCCTTGGCTTCCTTTTTGGGTTTTCCCGCCAACTGCGACGTGGATGAGCTATAGCTCACCGTTCGGGCAAGATCCAGATAGGCCCGGTGGGCCGCCCGGTTCCTCATGGTGTCTGCACCGTCGCTGCCGTCGCAGCCAAAGTAGCCGAACAGCAGAAAATCCAGCATTTTTTCGTACTTCACAGCAGGGTCCTCCTTATTCGTATTTCTCCAGCGCCTGCCGCAGCTGGCCCTTCACGGTTTCCCGCAGCCGTTCCGGCTGCAGCACCGTCACGTCCGGGGCAAAGCTGCGGGCGAAGTGGGCGGCGGACATCTCGTTGGTATAGACCGAGGCGGTGACGGCCTCCGCCGTTTCGTCGGAAAATACCACGTCCTTGCCGAACAGGTCGATCACGTCCCCGATCATGGACCGGCTGACCCGGAATACCGCCCGGCAATTGCCGCTGGAGAACATATACGCGTGCTTTTTCATGTAGTCTGCAAGATCCAGCCGCCGGCCGTCCGCCCCCTGCAGCGATTCAAAGGGCTTGGCCCGCTGGTCCAGGATGCGGATGCCGCGGATGCGGTCCATGCGGTAGTTGGAGATGTCGTCGTACTTGTCGAAATTGCAGATCAGGTAGTATTTCCCCTCCCGGGCCGCCATCTGATAGGGGCTGACCACATAGTCGGTGCTGCCGTCGGAGCGGACCCGGGGATGCAGCTGCTTGTCCGTGCCGTAGGCGAGGTATTCAAACGCCACCTTCCGCCCCTTGCTGATGGCCTCGTCCAGCAGCTCGATGTTCAGGAAAAGCTGCTGGTTGTCCGAGGCGTCGCCGGGCAGCCGGTCGATATACCGCACCCGGGAGCGGAAATAGTTGTTGGACAGTCCCTCTAACTTTTTCACCAGGGCCCGGCACTGGCTGTACGGAATGTGCTGGGAGAACAGCAGGCTGTCGATCAGCAGCCGCAGCTCCCCGTCGGTGAACTCCCGGCTGAGGTAAAAATCCGAGAGAATGTAGCTCTCCTCCAGCTGGCCGGTTCTGGCGTTGGGGATCATGCGGACGGACTCGCTGTATTCGATGTTATAGCCGGAGTCCATCAGATTCATGAGATTCCGCCGGACGGACTTCCGGTCGGCGGGCATATTGTACTCCGTCCGGAGGATGTCCTCGATCTCCCGCTGACTGAGCCGGTGGTCGGCGTCGGTGTACCTGCGGAGAATGTCGAGGATATAGAGGATCATCATCTTTTTGGGCTGCCGTGTCAGCATATCATTCCCCCATTCGGCGCAGAAAATCTTCAAAGGAAAATGGCTTTTTCAGAAGTCCCAGACGGTGCAGGGACACAAACCTTGCGGCGGCCGCCGCCCTCAAACACCTTCCCGGCCTAAAACACGTTCTCCACCGGGACGGACCTCCCCAAAGCGGGGACATATTTCGCCAGGGCAAAGGCGCTGAGGGCCGGGCCGTTTTCCTGCATGGATTTGCTGGAAATTTCCAGCACCCGGGCGTCCGGGTGCGCCGCCAGGAACGCCCCATGCAGCGCCCGGATGTTCTTCTGCTTCTGGCTGGGGGCAAAGCCCCCGTTCCACGAGAATTCCGTTTCGATGGCCCGCGCAAACGGGACCTCCCCCTGCGGGATAAACACCGGTCGTTTCGCCATACGGCCACTCCCTCATTTCATCGGTTTCCTGTGATCTTACAGACGCTGGTGGGGCAAAAATGGGCCACCCTGCCCCGGCGGTTCAGTCCACCGCGGCGGCGGCCATCTCCTGGGCGGAGATGCGGTACACCGCGCCGTCGATCCCGTGCGCCCGCAGGGCCGCCAGCACCGCGCCGCGCTCATAGGGACAGCCGGTCAGGGCGCCGCCGATGGTCTCGGCGTCCAGGGTGGAGAAGAAGTCGCCGTACACGGCGGCGCTGCGGATGACGCCCTTCTGCACGTCCAGCCTGAACTGCATTTTGCCGCCCCGGAACCGGCCCACCCGGTCGATGGTGAATTTGGGGCTTTTGCCGAAGATCTGCTCCCAGCTTTGGAACCGCTCCCGGGCGATCTCCCGGATGCGGGCGTCGTCCTCCGGCGTGACGGTGTAGACGGCGGTGCTGCCGTTCATGATATGGCGTACCATGGTCTCCTTGAAGGTCTCCGGGTCCATGGGGACCGGCAGATGGTCGGAGATGTTGGTGACCCGGTCCCGGACGGACTTGATGCTTTTGGAGGTGATCTTGTAGCTGTCCGGCGTGGTGGCCTCCGCCATCTGCCGGATGTCCGTGTCAAACAGCAGGGAGCCGTGATGGACGATGCAGTCCCCCAGCCGGTACTGGGCGTTGCCGGAAAATTTCCGGCCGTCGATGGTCAGATCGTTGCGGCCGTTGAAGGAGGCGCGGACCCCCATCTCCCCCAGCGCGCCGATCACCGGGGCAATGTATTGGCCGAACTCGATCTCCCCGGCCTCCTTGTGCTGGATGAAGGAAAACTGCCAGCCGCCCAGGTCCGTATAGATGGTGCCGCCGCCGCTCATGCGGCGCACCAGATGGATGCCGTGGGCGTCGGCATAGGGCTTGTTGATCTCCTCCAGCACGTTCTGGTATTTGCCCACCATCAGCGTGGGCGTGGTGCGCCAGAACAGAAACACCGTGTCCGGCAGGCGCTTTTCCACCGTGAAGTAGTTCTCAAGGCCGAAGTTGTAGTAAACGTCCGTGGAGCCGGTCTCAATATAGATCATGCACGTCCTCCAGGGCCTCCCAGGCCTTATAGGAGCTGCGGGCCAGGGGCGCGGAGGCCACATGGCGGAAGCCCTTGGCCAACGCCAGCTCCTTCCACCGGGCGAAATCCTCCGGCGCGGCATACCGGGCCAGGGGGTAGTGCTGCGGCGTGGGCTGAAGATACTGGCCGATGGTGAGAATGTCGCAGCCGGTCGCCAGAATGTCGTCCATCAGGCGGTCGATCTGCTCCTCCGTCTCCCCCAGGCCCACCATGAAGCCGGTTTTGGTCAGCAGGGTGGGGTCCTGCTCCTTGCAGTACCGCAGCTGTTTCTTTCCTTTCCTGCCGAAACACGGCAAAACGGTTGGTTGGTTTGCGAGTACATGTATATGAAAAGGCTTCACATGAGCCGGAGACTGTCAAAAATCCGGAAATCTTCCGCCATCGGAAAGGAAGATCGTTACGAAAGACTGCGCCCGCAGGCGCGTTTCGCAGCGCAACCGCCGAAGGCGGCTCTTAGCGCGGAGATAACCCATCAGGGGTGTCTTTCGTTTGCAATCACAGGTTTTTCAGAACCTTTCAAGTTCTGAAAAACCGCACTCAGCTTGTCAAAAAAGCCTTTTTGACAAGCTGAAGTATGGCTTCACATTCACCGCTATAGTTTCATTTTCGGGTGAAACCAAATGAAACCATTTGAAACCGT